>VMHT01083813.1_pt1 | contig 12537 bp, 19 predicted proteins | sample 4693611 | NCBI WGS metagenome assembly VMHT01 (sample SAMN12280063, study PRJNA550983) | marine metagenome | isolation source: seawater sampled from same location over 5 years 0.02-0.2 micron viral filtrate | place: USA: collected off the coast of southern California halfway between the port... ...
CTGGTGCTGAAATAGCACTTTCACTAAATTATATATTTTTGTTTCAGATTAATTATATCTCAGATTAATTATTTTGTAAATATTCAAAATGTCAAATATTATTTGACAATTCATTAAATACTATAAAATACAAGAGTATGCCTTTCCCCTGTAAAATCATTAGTTTCGTGATAATATTGTGATCCATTAAATTCATAGAATTTATTTTTTATGTCAATTTTTGTCGGTGGTTTATCTTTTCCATCATAATAAATCATCAGTTCTCCACCTGTATAATTACCGAGTCCAATAATCGTTGAAATCCCGATATTATTCCCATCAATATGTTTAGCACATTTATAATTTTTGTTATACTGGATTGTTGTATATTCTATATCTTTAGCGAATTCATTTGTTAGTTCATAAATCTTCTCAAATTTTTTAGCATTAGTTCTTCTTGATGGACGTTTTTGATGACCAGTCAAATGAGCATCTTTGTGTGCCCAAGAATTAATCGTTCCCAGAACAAATCCATGATAACTCTTATCTCCTTCTTGTAATATATTTTTTCTGTTATGATTTTTTGGATAGTCAAAATTCATTAATGTCTTAGTTAATTCTTGCATTTAATTATATTAATCATAATAAAATAATTTTATGGTTAAAATTTGTATCGCAAGTTATCAACGTTCTGAAACTATTAATCAAAAATCTCTCAAGGTTTTGATGAATGGTGGATATAATGCTACAGAAATAGATTTATTTGTCGCTAATCAAGAAGAATATGAAAAATATAAATCTGTTGTTCCTGAAGGAATAAATATAATTATAGCTGTAAAAGGATTAAAACAAGTCAGAGAATTTATATTTAATTATTATGAACAAGGTGAAAAAATATTATCATTAGATGATGATATTGAAATGATAAGAAAATTAGATGAAGAGACAGATAAACTAGTTCCTGTTGAAAATTTAAAATATCTTGTTAAAAAAGGTTTTGACGAATGCCAAAAGCACTCACTGAAACTTTGGGGATTATACTGCGTTCAGGGAAATCCATTCTTTATGAAGAATGCGAAAGAAATATCATATGATTATAAATTCATTATTGGAAACTTCTTTGGATTTATTAACGATAAAGAAATGAATAAATTAAACGTCTCTAATATTGATGATTTTGAGAGAAGTATAAGATCTTATCAATTGTTTGGTGGTTCTGTTCGTTTAAATCATTATGCTGCTAAAACTAACTTTAAGAAGAATTCTGGCGGAGCACAATATGATCCAAATAGACAAGAGAAAATTAATCAAGATATGAATATTTTACTGAATACTTATCCAGATTTATTATTTTTAAGGAAAAAGAAAGATGGAAATATGAATCCAATTCTTAAAGATAAATCTAAAAAAAAGAAATAAAATATTTTGTTTAAATATAAATGTTAATAGATAAAACACATAGTAAAACAGATTTGATTGATATAATCAATGAATTAGATTTACCGATTGTTCATTCACATCAAGATAATAAGAATGATTTACAAAATAAATTTAAAGAATGTTTGAAGGAATCATTAAAAATTCAAGATAACTTTTACAATATAAAGAGTAAAGATGATTTAATTTTTTATCTTGAGAGTAAAAATCCGAAGAAAGTTCTTACCATTAAACAGAAACAAGATGTAATGAAAATTTGTAAGAAAATAATTCAATATTCTAAAAGTAATTATGATTTAACTATGACAGATTATAATGAACAACAGGAACTAATTGATGATTTACATTATATTAAACAATTTGGAGATATTCCTTCTGTGAGAAGATGTTGTAGATTAATGAATGAAGATATCAAGATGGGTGGTTTAAGATTTAATCCTTTAATATCTCCACAAGTGAAAAAAGATTTAGAAGAAAAGAAAATTGTTAAACAAGTTAAGAATTATAAATTAACTATTCGTTATGCTACAGAAGATGATCCAATAATACTGAATTTTGATTAAATTATCTGATAATATAAAATCAATATATATATGTATATAAAATGCCGAAACCAAATTCTAAATCTACTCTTGCGGAGATGAAAGCATATGTTAGAGAGAAAAAATTAAATAAACCAGAGATTAGATTAACTATGAAAAAATCTGAATTGATTGCAGGTCTTAAAAAACATGGTCATTGGGATCATAAATCAGACGCAAGGGCTAATTTAAAAGCAGGTGGTGCGAAACCTGTTATGAAGGCGAAACCAAGGGCGAAGAAATATAATTAAGGTCTCAAAGGTTCGGGTTCAGGTTCTAAATCAGTAGATTGAAATGAATTCATACTGTCATTTCTGCTTAAAGTTTTTTGTGATTCAACTTCATCTAATATCTCATCTTCTTTTTTCAATATTTTATCTTCTTTGTTGTTTAATTTTTTTCCTTGTTTTTTTAATTCTTTTGCTTCATCAGCAAGAGTTTTTAATTCTTCTTCATTTGGTGGTCTTCTTTCACACTGGAATATCCAGCATAAATTCATCTTACAATGACATTTACTTTGCCATATTACAAGGAGTAATGAACCGATTGCTCCCATTATCAAGACTACAGCTCCAGCAAACTGATCTACACTCATCTTATCTAGTTCAATAATATCTTGACTTTCAGACATATTTATTATATATAACAAATTTTTTTGATTTAGTAAATAAATATGGTTATGACAAACAAGCAGAAATTCAATATGAAATATGGGCGGCCCAAGAATCAAGCAAATGGGAAAGATGATATAGTTAGACTCACTAAAATACCGAAGCGTATTTTAGATGAAGTCTATGATCGTGGTATCGGAGCATTTAAAACAAACAGAGCATCTGTAAGACCTTCTGTTAAATCAAAAGAACAATGGGCGATGGGTCGCGTGTATTCATTCGTTATGAAACAAGCAGGAACATGGGGTAAGGCAGATGCAGATATCGCAAAGAAAGTTAAGAAACTAAAAATTAAAGGATTTATCAGATAATTTTATTTAATATAATAAATGAAAGATTATCTGATAAATTATTTTTCTGATATGATTTTTAAATTTTATAAATTAGTAATAATGTCAGACAATATTATTAGTCGTAGAGTAATCTCCGATTTTGATAAGAGTCTCAATAGAAGGAAACCAATTGAAGAAATTAGAGATGAATTATCTTCACTAAAAGTTGAGATGATACATATAAAAAATTATCTTAGAAAATTAGAAGCAAGGGAAACATTAAAAGAAGAAGAACAAAAGAAAGAAGATGAAACATATGTAAAACCAGAAAAAGGTTGGTTCTTTTAATTAAATTAATTTATATTCTTTATATTAAATGACAAGTGTTGAAGAACTCCCAGAAATAACAATTCTTATGCCTGTATGGAAAAGAAATGAATTCTTACCTTTAGTTTTACTTAATCTTAAAACACAAGATTATCCACACGATAAATTACATCTTCTTATAGATGATGATACAATGTGGGCTTCAGAACGATTCATTAGAAATGATGAACAATTAAATGATATCAAAAATATATTAGAACCGATCAAAGTAGAATATATTACTGGGAAAAATAGAAGAAGTATCGGGAAAAAAAGGAATGATTTAATTAAGTCTTGTAAGACTAAAATATGGATGTTTTTTGATTCAGATGATGTATATTTACCGACTGCTATATCATATAGTTATTCTGTATTAAAAGAAGGGAGATATGGGTGTATCGGTTCAGATAAAATGCTGTTTTGTATGAGCGATAAAGATTATGATGTTCACGCTATAGATTGTGGGAACAATAAGAAACTCATACACGAAGCATCTATGATGGGAACAGTTAAGTGGTGGAGAGCATCTTGTAAATTTGGGGATTCATCAAAAGGCGAAGGAGCAAATATATTTGTTGGAAATGAAAATAAAGTCGGTATAACTGATGTATCAAAAGTTATGATTTGCTTACAGCATGGAGAGAATACAGTTGAAAAATTACAATTCGCAAAAGAAGAAAACAAATTAAAAATACAAATTTCTAATGAACTGAAAGAAGTATTAGATAAAATACTTAAATAATTTCTATGTATTATTATATATATAATGTCTGAATATACAGAAAGTGAGATCAATAATATTCTCAAATTATACAAACAAAGCAGGGAAAAAAATAAAGAAAGATACAATAAGATTAAGGATACAGAAGAATTTAAATTAAAGAATCGTGCTCGGGCAAAGGAACATTATCATAATAATAAAGAAGTCAAAAAAAATACTTATCAAAATGATAAAGAATTTCTAAAATGTAGAAATAATTATAATTATTATAAAAAATTAAATAGATGTGATGAATTTAAAATTAAGTTCCCAGAAAAATATATCGTATTATGCGACAGAAATTATTTATGATAAGGATGCTGACCGACATATTTGGCTTTCCCTTCCTTCCATTCTGTTGTTTCGTGCTTTTTCAAAGGTGCTTTCATTTTATCTGGATATTTTTTGATTAAACTTTCAACGACTAGTTCAGCATTAACTTCTGCTATTTCTTCATCTTTAATTAACTCTTTTATTTCTTTTCCGACATGAATTAATAAATCTCTTCTGTCTTCCTGTGCGAGTAGTGGTTTAACATCTCTACGAATTTGTCTCCACGCCATTTTTATATATATTATATATTTATTTTATATAATTTTGTAATTTAATTTTTATTTCTTTTGTTGTTGTTGTTGTTGTTGTTGTTGTTCTTGTATAAATTCTTCAGCAACATTAAAGGTGACAGATTTATTCTTCTGTATTTTAAGTAAGACTGCTGATTGGTCAGAGCATCTAGCAAAACTTCCATCTGGGTCATGGATACTTGTAGTTATACTTGCTAATCTTAATGGTTTGGTGATTGTAAATTCTAATCCACTATCTTCACTTTGATAGAAATCTCCATTTGCATTGATTTTATTTACAATTCCAATAATCGGCATATTAGTATTATTTACCTTACCACCAATGAAAGGTGAATCTTGTAGCATATTTGAGCGAATAGTATAATATCCACGTATCATTCTTGTGGGTAAATCATCAGCAACAATAGATATGGATTGTGTTTTTTGTTTTATTTCTGGATAATACCGAAGCGCTGGAGTGGTGCCATCTACTTCATAAAAACTAGATCCAACAGGAATCATATTTCTGAAAAGTGGGACTTCATATGGATTTTGTTTATATATTTTTGTATCACCTTCATTCCTTTCAGCATTCGTTGTAATTAATGATAAATCATTAATATTATTAGCACCAATAACAGATTGTCTTGTATTATTTTTACTATGAAATTGATTATATGAAAAACCGAGAATATCCCAAAGAGTTCCTTTCCATTCATTTTGAGTTAAATTAAAATCTTCTATCATAATTCCTGTAAGACAATCATAAATCTGCCAAGCAATGAGATTACTATTAAAATATGAATTTGTGGGACTCGGTCCGGCTTGTGTTAATGGTAAATAAGGTTTTCTTGCAGGTGTCCAATCAATATTTTGTTCCCTTGGATTAATTAAATAAACTATATCTGATTCTGTTAAAGGTTGTCTCTCTATGTTCCCCGTGGTGGAATCTGCTCTGTTGCTATTCCCACTATTGATTGGAGTATGTAAATCGCTTAGACTAAAATGAGCACCATCATAATTAAGTCTTGGTGCTGTGCTACCAAAATATAACTGATTAATTAATCCCAATTTACCATCTTCGGGGAAGGGATTAATCGCATAAGTTAATCCACCCCTTCCTGTCGGTCCATTTCTCATTTGTGCGTCTGCTCGGTCATCTGGTGCAGTGTTAAAGTCAATATAAGTATTTACCCCAACATATCCATCACAAGGTAAAATATAACCGACACCAGTCGCTGAAAAATGTTGATCAAAACCAATCTTTCTTTCTTTCTCAATAATACCCAGAGTTGATATTTCAGTTAATAATGCTGAACCAATTCCATTATTTTTAGTTCCGTAAATTCTTATTTTTCCAGTTGGACTTCTACCGAAACATCCATAAGTTTTTTCACCGAGTTGTTCATCAGGTAATTGATAGTAATTATTTCTTTGTGATGAATCATATTCAAAAGGTAATATTACTGAATTACATGGTGTATGGGCTGTGCTCAGAAAAGGATTCCAAGGAAATTCTTTATATCCACCCCATCCAAGAGTCGCTGTATTTTTTATAATAGTTGCATCTGCTCCATCATACATTGTCATTGAAGCATTTTTATGCCGATTAATATGACACCACCTTGAATTATCTATAGTATCTGAAGCATTATAAGGAGTTCTTTTATCACTAAATATATTCCATATTTCTGGATATTTCTCTTGTGCTAAAATGAAATCACGGAAAGCATCTAAATATTCTTTATTATCATAACTGATATCAAAATCATAATATTCTCCATCTGTCTGAGCATCTAGTAATGTTCCAAGAGTTTTATTTAATGCTTGCTTACCACCAACTTCTTCAGCACGATTAATATATCTTCCAGTTTCATAGAGTTCAGGTCTTTTACAACCAACGATATGATAATTTTTAAGATATGCCCATCCATCAGATAAATTGTTTGAAGCATTCGTAAATAAAGCCATTAGAGCGGAAGGTCCGCCCGCGCCATCTCTAGTCATAAATGAAGAAGCAACATTAAAAGGTTTATATGTTTCTGTGCTTATAGTTTTAGTTATCTCAATTGGGAATCCCGGTAAATCTGCATTATCTGCTATGTCTTGGTCTGCTCGTTTCACAAATGTTCTTTCTTCGGTGACAGATTGTAATTGTCTTGTTATTTCACTTGCTATATAATCGGGTGATGAAAACCCTGAAGGAGCAGTAATCTCTTTAAGTTCTCTAATAACAAAATATTCCATATATTCTGGTTCTCTTAAATATTGTGGCGGGAATTCATTGACGTATTCTGCTGCTCCTTGTTCTGTGAAGTATGTATTATGTGCCATCATTATTGTATATCTTGAATTATCCTTTTTGAGTTTGCTTAATTGATCAACGCTTAATGCTCCACTATATATTTGATAAAATTCATCATAAAGTTGAAATTTATCAACTGGGGTGGCAGCGTTCAATTTGTTAAAAGGATCAAAAAAAGACATTCCAGAATTTAAATCATCTACATTTATCCAGTTTAGATACTTGTCGTCTGCTTCTACTTTGTTAAACCAATATCTTCTCGGCAAATCAATATAGTTAAGTCCGTTAGCAGGAACATAATAACTCATTGTAAAATTACCAGTATCATCTCTAATATCAATAGTACTAGTTTCTTGAGAACATGTAATAAAATCACAACCTGCAACCACATCATCAGCACCAGAATTAGAAACATTCAAAGGACTAACTTTTGTATGATTAAAATCTTTTGTAAATCCAAGGGATTGTCCTTTTATTTCAAGAGTTGTAGATTGTCCTGCTCCCTTTTCTGAAACCATAGCACCGTGAACAGATACTCTATCACCAGCATCTAGATGAACTATATCTTGTAAATTAGTTGTCCATAAAGCAAAATTTTCATCATTATTAGATTTGGCTTCTTCTGAATGAAGTCTATTACATTCAACTATTTTAAGATCAGTAAATTGATTTGCCATATATATAATATAATAAGTTTATTTTATTACATTAAATTTATTTTATTATATATAATATAAATGAGTGATTATTCTTCAGACAGCGAAGCACCAGCACCAGAAACACCGGCCCCAGAAACACCACCAGCACCAGTGAAGAAGAAAAGGGAAGGAGTTAAGATGACAGATAAACAAAAGTCTGATTTAAATAAGCATATGGCGAAAAATAAGAAAGCAGGGATGTCTGTTTCAGAAATGAGATCTCATCGTATGAAGATGATGAGTCGTATGCGAAAAGGTATGAGTGTGAATAAAGCACACAAAGATATTATGAAGTAAATTACGTTAAAAAATTTATTTAAATCTAAATCTCTTTTTATAATCAGTTATAGATGCCGCCTTTGATTCTTTATTCCACAATATCCAGCGACTTAAAGCCCCAGCAGAAACAGGATTATTCCAGTTCTCATTCCGACGATGTCGTTTTAAGTATCGTGATCGTTGCTCTTTATTTTTGGTTTTGGTGTAGTCGTCCATTCCAGCACTTCCGAAATGCGTTGTCTTTTTTCTCCCGTTCTCTAAAGTAAATATCGCCATTAATTTCTTTTCTGGTTTGGACGAGTTTTTAATGACTACTGAAACAGGTTTTGACATTGATTTATTTATGTAATATTTTAAATAATTCACCCTTTTGATAAATTTTATGTTGATATGAGTTTTCACCATATTCTTCAATTAAATGTTCTTCTTTTTGTTGATAAGATTTAATCGTAGTTCTATATTGTTTTACATCATCATTTAATTCATTATAATTTTGTCTAGTTGCTTTCACTTCATCTTCTAAATCTGATATTTTCTTACAAAGTTTAAATAATAAATTTTCAGTTTTTTCACCTTCAGTAATTTCTATAAATTGTTTCTTATAATGAGATTTCATCCTTGGACTAATTTCGGGATCTATATTTAATATTGTATCAAGGTAATCTTTAACAATTAAATTATATCTTTTGTTTTCCATTTTCTACAATATATATAATGAATATAACTTTAAATGAATGTCAAATAATATTTGACATTTTGTAAATTTACGAATATTATTTCTTCTCAACAATTATTATCTGAAACAAAAAATAGAATTTTGAGAATTATTACATATTATGTAATATTTATAAATTACTTTTGAAATATTCCCAAGCCGATCTAATTTTCCTGAATGCTTCATTTGTTCCGCCACGATCTGGATGTGTCTTTAAAATCTCTTTTCTATATGCTTTCTTAACATCTTCTGAAGATGCTGATTTTTTTAAACCGAAAACATTATAAGGATAATCTTCACCACCAAGTTCTGAATCTTCACCTTCGGCACCTTCGGGGACATCCCATCCAAAGAAACTTCTGAAAAAACGATGTGTATTTTCTTTATTTTTACGATTATATTCTTCTTGCTTTTGTTGATTTCTTTTATCTTCACTTTTCTTAAATTCTTCTTCATAATCCATATAAAATGAAGGAATCTTCTTCCATAATCCACCTGAAGGAAAACTTGATAAAGGATATGCTATTGATGTAAATTTTTCATAATATATCCCATGAAACAGATAACCCATAAAATAAAATATATTAATATTTCTTTTTTGAAACTTTCTTTTTTTTTGAAGATTTTTTTGATGAATCTTCAAAAATTTTTTTCTGATTAATTTTATCTTTTTTTTTTGCTTTTTCCATATCTCCCTTAAATTGTAATTTCTGTTTATAAGAAGGAGTATTACTATTCAGTTGTTTTTTATGATAAGTCATCGTATAGATTATAAATTATTTTTTTCTAATATATAAATTATTTATTATAATATATATAATAAATGAGTTTAATTGTTTGCTCTAATCAAGATCAAGATGGTCAGAATGAAAGATTACAGAATAATGTTTCTAAGGCTTGGTCTTTTAGAAATACTCTGAGTTCTACTTATAATATTCCTGCTAATGCTCAAGTTGCTCTTCAGAGTTGTAAAGTAAATGTTGATGGTAGAGTTGTAATATCTAGTGGAAATAGTAAATTTTATCAATACTTCGGTAAGAAAGTTGATCAAGATGGGACAACTTCCCCACAGTTAGATGAGACTACATCTTATCCAGTATTCACTGATTTTTTACTTGATTCTGAACAAGGAGTTTTAGAAGTAGCAGTTGATGATTTCGCTAATACTATTCAGAAATCAATTAGAGAAACTACTTATCATCCGAATGTTAAGGAAGTTCCAGAAGTAGAAGTTTTAAGGAATGCTTCAAGTCTTGATTTCCTTGGATATAAATTTACATATGATCAAAGTGTTGCTAAAATAGCAGGTATTCCTGCTAACGGAGCATTTGAAGATTGGTATGCTACACAGCCTGCTGCTGGTGAAGACACAATATTTACTTATAGTAGTGGTGTTTTTCAAAGAGAAGATGTTGATTCCGATATAGTTTGTGCTGGTATTGCTCCCACGTTGCCAATGGATTTGTCTGGTGGCGTATTATCAGTTAATATATCTGGAACTGCTGGAAGAGCAAATGCTTCTGGAGTTGAATGGCATGTCGGTTTAAGTAGATATATTAATAATGAAGATGAAAATGGATTTAAATTTCCACCTTATAGTGATTATTTTGTTGCTCCGCATCCCATTGATTTTGATAATGAAGTATTTGTTGATTTTGCTGTAGCAAGAGATTTAGATGATGATTTAGTCTTATATCAGTATGGATGGTCAGATACTTATGCTGGTTTAGTATTTCAAGAGATACAATATTGGAATAATTCTACTTCAGCATTCTCATCTAAAGAAAATTTATCGGGAAAAAATTATACAGATGTTAAATTTACAGTTGAAGGTGAACAAGTAAAAGTAGAAATATATGATGCTACAGCGAAGGCTTGGTTAATCATTACAAGTTATAAGGATGGGGAACCGAAGAATAGTCATTTTAAACCAGTTCATCAAGCGTGTTGGTGTCTTCACCCTGTATTATCTGTGGGTACGCTGGCGGGCGGTGGAGATACAACTTGTACATTAGATATTACTGATTTTAATACTGTAAGTTTATCAGATTATAATGCTAAAGTTGCTTATAAAAGTGGATGGTATGAAACTATGGAACTCACTGATAATTTAAGATTATGTGCTAGAGTTGAGAGCAGACCAGTCATACAAAGCAAGGTTGCTGGTAAGGCATATTTACAAGTGGGAATAGATAGTGCTGCTTTTGGAGTAGAATATGATAATGTATTAATTCTACAACAAAGTGATCTTTATCCTGAGACAGCAGGTGCTAATGCTCGTGATATTCTCGGTTTCCGTAGTGCTATAATTGATACTCCGAATACTGTTGGGTCGGGCACTGGTGCTAATCGGAAAACATATGAATCTGATTATTCCCCAAGTTTAGTTTCATCTCTCAGTATGTTTGTAAGATTAAATAACTTTGGACAGAATACTACAAATGCTCGGGTTGGTAATCGCTCAAAGATTTTATCACATTTAACTGATTTAGAATCTAATTCTGGAAGACAAACATATGAACCAAAAAATATAATATGGTTAGATTTAGATAATCCATCTCCACTCGCTATTAATGAGTTTGATATTTCATTCTGTTATGTGAATGAACAATATAGCACTATACTTACTGGACAGAGTATAGTCTGTTTAGTGTTTAGAAAGAAACCAAGAGAATTAATGTAGATTTTTTTTTCTTTAGTTAATTCATCAAAATGACATATTTTAACAAAATTAAATAAATTTTTAGTTATTTTTTTATAGATTTTTACTATAAATGAGTAATAAAGTTGCCCCCCGTGTTCAGTTAAACTTTGCTCCTGAAGATATTATTGAAGAAAACTCTCAACCATCTTGTGATTTAGACTCACCAGTTATGCCGATTGATATACCTGAAGTCATTGAACGTGATGAAATAGTAGAGAATGATATTTTTCTTTTAGAGCAGAAAAAGATAAATGAAGAGCAGACAAAAGAATTAATTATTAGTGAAGTATCAGAAAGTGAATCACCACCATCGCTAAAGCAGAAGCAGACAAAAAATAAAACTAAACGTAAATTATCTGAAGATCATAAAGCAAAATTGGCTTTAGCACGTGAAAAAGCATTAATTACTCGTCGTAAAAACGCTGAAGAAAAAAAGAGAATGAAACAAATTGAAAAACAGACAAAAGAGTTAAAAAAGAAAAAAGCACAGAAAGATTTAGAACAACTAGAAGATGAAGTAATTAATGATAAACCAGTTAAATCTACTCCTGTTAGTCATGGGCAGACATTCACAAAAGAAGATTTAGAGAATGCATCATTAGAAGCAATTATGAAATATGAAACTATCCGTAAAGCACGCAAAGAAGAAAAGAAAAAACAGCAAATGATTGATCAACAAAAGAAAGATTTACAAAAGAAAATTCAAGGATATGGAGCAAGAGATACTAATGGAAAACTCATTAATCGCTGGAATGCTTGCTATTAGCAAAGCATATAGAGAATATATTTAAAAGATTATTATTTTATTTCTATAAATAATGGAAGAGATTGTTTATGAAGACAATAATTATATTTTTAGAGAAAATAGTATTTACAGTAAAAGATGTTATAAATACTTAATAAAGCGTAAAGGTGGAAAAGGAGCAACAAATACTATTGGATTTGATAGAGATAAAAATTTTTGGTGGTCTCACTTACAAACACCTGAAAGCAAAAGATCAAAATGGTATCGTGTTAAATATCCCATAACTCTTGATAAACTTGGAGAAGTTTATTTAATTGAACCCCAAACACTTGTCAAATTGTAGAAAAGGGTTCAGTAAAAACTCGGTAAGAATCAAAACTCTTTGTCTTTCACATAATTTATTTATTTAATATTGTTTTAAAAATAAATCGTTTTTTAATGAGTCCTTATTTTTTCTAAATA
>VMHT01097706.1_pt1 | contig 12537 bp, 15 predicted proteins | sample 4693611 | NCBI WGS metagenome assembly VMHT01 (sample SAMN12280063, study PRJNA550983) | marine metagenome | isolation source: seawater sampled from same location over 5 years 0.02-0.2 micron viral filtrate | place: USA: collected off the coast of southern California halfway between the port... ...
GCAGGAGCGTATTACTTCAACTAAAAACGGATCTATTACATCTGTACAGGCGGTTTACGTACCTGCAGATGACCTTACTGACCCGGCGCCGGCAACAACATTTGCCCACCTGGATGCAACAACGGTACTTTCACGTAAAATTGCTGAGCTTGGTATTTATCCTGCGGTAGATCCATTAGAATCTACTTCAAGAATTCTTACCGCCGATATTTTAGGTGACGATCATTATAAATGTGCACAACGTGTAAAAGAGCTTTTACAGCGTTATAAAGAATTGCAGGATATTATTGCTATTCTTGGTATGGAAGAACTTTCTGAAGAAGATAAGCTTGCTGTATCTCGTGCAAGACGTGTGCAACGTTTCCTTTCGCAGCCTTTCCACGTAGCCGAGCAGTTTACCGGTTTAAAAGGAGTTTTGGTTGATATTAAAGAAACTATTAAAGGTTTTAATATGATTATGGATGGAGAATTAGATCACCTTCCGGAATCTGCCTTTAACCTTAAAGGAACCATTGAAGAAGCGATCGAGGCCGGTGAGAAAATGTTGGCTGAAGAAGACTAGTTAAAAAGTAAACAATGGTCAGTGAGCAGTATTCAGTAAATATTTTTTGCTGAATGTTGTAAACACAAACTAAAAAATATGTACTTAGAAATAGTAACTCCTGAAGCTGTAGTTTTTAAAGCTGATGTTGATGCGGTAAAAGTTCCCGGTCACGATGGGGAATTTCAAATGCTGAACAATCACGCACCTATAGTTTCTACATTGGTTGAAGGGGAAGTTAAAATTCAACTTGCTGCCTCTAATAAAGAATTAGATGATGAGCTTTCTGAAGATTTTAGAAAAGACGCTGCAAACAGCAACATTCTTTATTATACCATTAAAGGTGGTGTGTTAGAAATGAAAGACAATAAAGCCATTATACTGGCTGATTAATTTCAGGAAATTTAAAATAAGAAGAGCCGGGCAATTGCCCGGCTTTTTTAGTTTTTGGTGTATTCCAGAATATCTCCCGGTTGGCATTCTAAAACCTCACAAATAGCCTCTAAAGTAGAAAATCGCACCGCTTTTGCCTTCCCGGTTTTAAGAATAGATAGATTAGCTGTGGTGATCCCTATTTTCTCAGCAAGTTCATTGCTTTTCATACCGCGTTCTTCCAGGATTTTATCCAGGTTTATAATAATAGGCATAACTAAACGGTTAACTCGTTTTCTTGTTTCATAACCCTGGCTTGATTAAAAATTTGGGATAGGAATATTAGAAACAAGCCTATACCTATCACAAACCAGAAATTGAAAAGATCAAAATTTAACTCCAAACGGCCATTAAACATTACTTTGAAAACAAATATTGATATTGCGTCAACAATAGTTATTAAGATGATTAATTGCCCAATTAATTTAAAACTTGCAATTTGAAGCTTCGTGAATAATGGCCCGGAAATTAGTTCTTTCATTAAATTCTTGAATAAATATAGAATATAGATCCAAACTGCACTTGATAATAATTCATATGTTAAAGAGGAGTATAGTGCATTTTTAGATTTGATTTTAAATTCTTCAGCATCGTGTAATATTTCCAGGATATCGCCTGGACTAATAAAGATTGCATAAAGTAAAAAGCCAAATAAAAGTATCCAACCTATAATCATTAAATAATAAGCAACACTAAAAATGTTTTTAAGCCATTCTGAAGATTTCATTCCTCTGCAATTATCGTTTAACAATAACAAACCTACATTAAATTATCGAAAAACAATAATTTTATAAATTAAAAATGATAAATTAATTTCAGCATTTTAAGAAATTTGCTGAGAAACAGGGTTTTTATAATGATTTAAAATAAGAAGCTATTAAATCGGAATCCTTATAGAGGTTAAACGCCGCTTTGACTGTAAAACTTAAATAATATCTCTTATATTTGCGGGGAACGGACTTTTTGAGAGGAAATATATGCTAACAGCAATACTTTTAGGTTTTTTATTCGCAATATTCCTGGTTTTCGCAGGAAAGTTCTTCAGGGGGAAATTAGCCGTTCTTTCCGCACTTATTCCGGGTGGACTTTTTGCATATTTTGCAAGTTTTATTCCGCAGATAAGTTCTGGAGAAATAATTTCTAAAACTTACCAGTGGGTTCCGGCTTTTGGAGTAGACCTTAGTTTTAAGCTCGATGGGCTTTCCCTTCTGTTTTCATTAATGATCACCGGGATTGGTTTCCTGGTTTTTGCATATACCGCATCGTACCTTAGAGGACATAAATATCTTGACCGTTTCTACGGATATCTGAGCTTGTTTATGGCAGCCATGCTTGGTTTGGTGCTTTCAGACAATCTTATCTCAATTTTTGTTTTTTGGGAATTAACCAGTATAAGTTCATTTTTCTTAATCGGGTTTAATAATACCAATCCTGCTTCTCGAAAGTCAGCTTTAACAGCATTGGGAATTACCGGTTTTGGTGGATTTTCGCTTTTAGCAGGAGCTTTGTTACTGGGTAGTATTAGCGGCACTTACAGCATTTCTGAAATGCTAAGTATGAAAGATGCCATTGCCGGAAGCGAATATTATATACTGGCGGTAGTCTTTATTTTTGTTGCTGCATTTACCAAATCGGCACAATTTCCTTTTCATTTCTGGTTGCCGGGAGCAATGAAAGCACCAACGCCGGTTTCCACCTATTTACACTCGGCAACGATGGTGAAGGCTGGTATTTACCTGCTTATGCGTTTTACGCCGGTATTGGGAGATCAGGAATTCTGGAATACAACATTGATTATTGTTGGTGGAATTACGATGGTTTACTCTGCAATTCACGCGCTTTTTAGAACCGATCTTAAAGGTGTTTTGGCATATTCTACTATTTCGGCCCTGGGGATTTTGGTATTTTTAATCGGTTTGGGAACAAAATCGGCTTTCCTTGCTGCTGCTGTATTTATTATTGTTCACGCGCTTTATAAAGCTACATTATTCCTGGTTACAGGGATTATAGACCACCAAACCGGTACGCGGGATGTTACTAAATTAAGCGGATTAAGAAAAATTATGATGCCGGTAGCGATTGCCGGTATTCTGGCAGCAATTTCCAGTGCGGGTATTCCGCCATCGGTAGGTTTCCTCGGAAAAGAACTTACTTACGAAGCCAGTACCCATGCTGAAACTTTTACAATAATAATCGTAATTGCAATTGTGCTAACAAAAATACTATTGCTTTGGGCAGGTTTTGTTGCAGGAATTAAACCTTTTGTAGGTAAACTTCCTGATGCGCATAAAGATGTAAAAGCGCCTGATTTCCTAATGTGGGCACCGGCAATTATCCTTGCTGTGCTAGGAATTGTTTTTGGGATATTCCCTATGCTAATTGAATCGGCCCTGGTAAAACCGGTGGTTTCATCTTTAGGGGCAGATGCTTCAGAATATTATCTTGCGCTATGGCACGGTTTCAATACTGTTTTGCTATTAAGTGCAATTACTATTGCTGTTGGAGTTTTGCTATATTTCTTCCTGAAACCTTCAGCAAAACTGGAAACCAGAATTGGAAAACTGGAATTTATTTCTCCAAAAAGCATCATGGAAAAAGGAACTCATTATTTCAGTGTATTTTCAGCATTCTGGACTAATGTTTTTCAAAATGGATATTTAAGAAATTATGTAACGACCATTGTGTTGTTTCTTGTAGTTTTAGTAGGCTACGTTATGTTTGGAAACCCAAGGGTAATGATAGATCATACCCAGCTTTCTAAAGTTACCGCTTACGAGTTGGCGGTGGTAATTATATTAATTGCCGGAGTTTTCTATACCATATTTACAAAATCCAGGCTTGCTGCAGTTGCCGCAATGGGAGTTGTAGGCTTGGCTATCTGTTTGATTTTTGTTTTCTACAGTGCACCAGATTTGGCAATGACTCAGTTTTCTATTGATACCCTTACGGTTATTTTGTTTGTATTGGTGCTTTATAGATTGCCAAAATATCTTACCCTTTCAGATTATAAAATGCGAATTAGGGACGGAGTTTTGTCCCTGGCGCTGGGAACGGTTATATGCTTGCTGGCCTTACAGGTCCTTGCTGAACCTACAAATACTGAAGTTGGTGATTTTTACGCCAAAAATGCCTATATCCTTGCGAAAGGAAAGAATGTTGTAAATGTTATCCTGGTAGATTTTAGGGGAACAGATACGCTTATGGAAATTGCGGTATTGTCTATTTCAGCTATTGGAGTATTTGGATTGCTAAAATTGAGATTGAAAAGTACAGACAGGTCGCAATAAAAGAACATTAAAGTCGGGGTAAAATCCGTCTTTTTCTAAAATATATATAAATGAAAACCTTAATATTAAGAACAGCTTCCGATTATCTTTTGCCATTACTGCTGGTGTTCTCTGTTTTTATCTTATTACGTGGGCATTATTTGCCCGGCGGTGGTTTTGTGGGCGGACTTATAGCTGCGATTGCTTTTGTTTTGCACGCTTTTGCGAACGGGCTTGATAATACAAAAGGTCTTTTAAGATTTCATCCCGGGTTTTTAATGCCTGTTGGTTTGGGTCTTGCTTTTTTAAGCGGTTTGGCACCGGTAATTGGTTTAGACGATCCTTTTATGACGGGACTTTGGTTCCCAGAGCCCTTCCCGATAATTGGGAACGTAGGTTCAGCTTTATTTTTTGATATAGGAGTTTACCTGGTGGTAATTGGAGTCACCCTCACAATAATATTTACAATTTCAGAATCAGCTTAATTTATGGAAATTCTTTTAGCGATAATTATAGGGGTTCTGTATGCCGCAGGTATTTATATGATTCTGCGCAGGAGTTTGGTAAAACTCATTATCGGAATTATTTTGTTAGGAAATGGGGCAAACCTGCTAATTTTCCTGTTGGGAAGAATTACAGAAGGGGCACCGCCAATTATTCCTGAAGATTCCAAGGTTTTTTTAGAAGCTTATGCAGATCCTGTTCCGCAGGCATTAATATTAACCGCTATCGTAATTAGTTTCGGTTTACAATCTTTTGCAATTATTCTTGTAAAAAGAGCACACAAAGTAGTGAAAACCGATGATCTGGACGAAATGAACGCAACAGACGAAGATTCATGACACAACAAATAATATTATATCCTTTACTGCTGCAAATGCTATTGGCTATCATCCTCATGTTTTTTTGGAGGAAGATAAATGCACAGCGAATAATTAGTATGTTTGGAAGCCTTGTGCACCTTGCTGTTAGTATTACTGTTTTTGCGTATATCTGGAATAATGGTACCCAAACGGTACAGGCCGGGAGTTGGGAAGCTCCTTTTGGAATTACCTTTATTGCAGATACTTTCTCTGCCACTATGGTGCTACTTACCTCCATTGCAGGTTTGGCTGTATCTATATTTTCCTCGGGTTCAGTTATTGGTGATAGATTGAGATTTGGGTATTTTCCCATTTTCCATTTCTTACTTTTAGGACTTACCGGAGCTTTTTTAACCGGTGATATCTTTAACCTTTATGTTTGGTTTGAAATTATTATTATAAGCTCTTTTGTTCTAATTACTATTGGTGGGGAAAAAGCTCAATTAGAGGGTGCGGTAAAATATTTTACGCTGAATTTTCTTGCCTCCATGATCTTTTTAACGGCAATTGCGGTGCTATACGGTTTAACCGGAAGCTTAAATATGGCCGATCTTGCCAATAAAGTGGCTGCAGTAGAAAACCGGGCTCTTGTAGAAATAACTGCTATTTTATTTCTAATTGGCTTCGGAATTAAATCGGCTATTTTTCCTTTATATTTCTGGTTACCGGCTTCCTATCATACGCCTCCCTCAGCGGTTTCAGCTATTTTTGGAGGCTTGCTTACTAAAGTTGGGGTGTATGCTTTAATTAGAGTGTTTACTTTAATTTTTGTAGATGATGTTTTCCTGGATCAAATTCTATTGGTGCTTGCTATTTTTACCCTGTTTAGTGGGGCATTGGGCGCACTGGTTCAAAATAATATAAGAAAGGTGTTCTCTTATTTAATTATTTGTCATATTGGTTATATGATTATTGGTTTGGGAATGTTTACCGAAGTTGCTATTGCAGGTGCAATTTTTTACCTGGTGCATGATATTGTGGTAAAAACGAATCTTTTTATGATTAGTGGTCTTATATACCGAATAAAAGGTTCTAATAGTATGCGGGCTTTAGGAGGCTTTTATGCTAATTATCCCAAGTTGAGTTTGTTGATGTTTATCCCGTTATTTTCATTGGTTGGAATTCCGCCTTTATCGGGGTTTTGGCCTAAAATATCTTTAATTACTGCCAGTTTTGAATCTGGAAGTTATTGGAGCCTGGCCGCAATTATCTTTGCAAGTTTTATTACCTTGGTTGTAATCGCGAAACTTTGGGCTGAAGTGTTTTGGAAAGATGCACAGGAAATTCCTGTTAGACCAAAATTCAGGTATTTTCATGCAATTAAAAATATAAAAAGAGTTCAGATAATAGTACCTATAGTTTTTTTAAGTCTGGTATCCTTATATGTAGGTTTTGGCGCAGAACATATTCAAACGCTTTCAGCTAGAATTGCATCAGAATTAATGGATAATCAACAATATATAGACGCAGTACTTAATACACAAACACCCGAATAATGAAGAGCAGGTTTGTATCTAATTTATTACTCACTTTTGTATGGGTAGCCCTAACCGGAGATTTTACTTTCCAGAATTATATCTTTGGCTTTGTGCTTAATTTCTTTATTCTGTGGGTGATAACAAGAGAGAATAGTGATGCCCGGTATTTTACTATTATTCCTAAATTGATAGCCTTCTTTTTCTTCTTCCTATGGGAATTATTTAAAGCAAACCTACAGGTAGCTTACGAAGTTGTGACCCCAAAATATGGAATGAAACCAGGAATTGTAAAAGTACCGCTTACCATACAAAGCAACCTGGGGATTACATTTTTGGCGAATATGATCTCGCTTACGCCAGGAACCCTTAGCCTGGATGTCTCTAACGATAAAAAAGTGCTTTATGTACATGCGATGTATGTAACCGATAAAGAGGAATTTATCGATAGTATTAAAAACGGATTTGAAAAACGTATTTTGGAAATATTGAGATGACGCTAACAGATTATTTATATTATATTATTCTGCCAATCCTGGCCTTTTCGGTACTACTAATAGTTTACCGGTTTATTAAAGGTCCCAGTATTGCCGATAAAATTATTGCCCTGGATGTGCTTATCACTACCGGTATTGGAATTATTGGAGTTTACAGTATTATTCACGGAAGATCTACATTTTTAGATACTGCAATGATTCTGGCTTTAATTGCTTTTTTAAGTACCGTGGCTTTCTCATATTACCTGGAAAAAAGAAACCGAAAGAAATGAGTTCAATAATTATAGTAATATTAATCACTTTAGGAACCTTGTTCGTACTGCTTTCTGCAATAGGACTCGTAAGAATGCCCGATACTTATATGAGGATTTCGGTAAATACTAAAGCGGCCACGCTTGGTGTTGGTCTTATTTTAGTGGGAACGGCCGTTTTCTTTAACGATCTTTCTACCACTTCCCGCGCCCTTGTAATTATTCTTTTTGTTTTTCTAACCGCTCCCGTAAGTGCACATTTAATTGGAAGGGCATCCTATTTTATGGGTGTAAAACTCTGGAAAGGCTCCGTTATGGACGATCTTAGGGGAAAATATCAGAGAAATTCTCACGTATTAAAAAGTGAAATTGACGACACTCCGCAAAATAACATAGATCACACAAGAAACGAGGATGATATTGTAAAGTAATTTAATCTTCAGTATTATCATGTTTTCTTTTCCCCCTTATAAGTTTCTTTTCCAGAAACCCAAAAACTAGATTTATAACAACAATTGTTATACAAATTATAAGTAGCTCGGCATACATTTGTAAAGCAGCGAGCCCGCCAGCGGCGGCACTACACCAAATGGTAGCAGCAGTAGTTAAACCCTTTACATTTTTCCCGTGCTGAAGAATGGTTCCTGCACCAATAAATCCAATACCGGTAACCACCTGGCCAATAACCCTGGTAATATCTACAAATTCTTCTCCCTGAAATTGTAGAGAAAGTAGAATAAAAACACAAGCACCCAGGGCCACAAGAGCATTGGTTTTTAAACCGGCGCTTTTTCCCGTAAATTCCCTTTCTATACCTATAAAAAGTCCGGCCACAGCTGCCAAACCAATACTAAGACTAAATTCTGCCAGTTCCATATTTTTTAGTTCGTTAAAGTTGTAATTTTGAACTATGCAATTACCTTTAAAATTAGCGAAAAGTTTAGAGAAGAGAAAGGATGAAAATGCTTTGCGGTCTTTAAAGAAGAACGCTCAATTAATAGATTTTTCCTCAAACGATTATTTAGGATTGGCTTCTTCTGCAAAAGTCTATAATGAGGCGCATCAAATTTTAGAGAAGAATAATCTTTTAAGAAATGGAGCCACCGGTTCCAGGTTGCTCTCTGGGAATCATAAAATTTATGATTTAGCCGAAAATTTCCTGGCCCAATTTCATAAAACTGAAGCAGCTTTAATCTTTAATTCCGGCTACGATGCTAATATTGGCTTTTTCAGTTCAGTGCCTAAACGCGGAGATTTTATTTTTTATGATGAACTTGTTCACGCTTCTATAAGAGATGGAATTTCAATGAGTAACGCAAAAGCTTATAAATTCCGCCATAATAATATTGAAGATCTCAAAACCAGGCTCGATAAACTTTCACAACCTGAAAATTCAGAAATTTATATTGTAACTGAATCTGTTTTTTCAATGGATGGAGATATGGCGCCGCTACAAGAATTAGCAACAATTTCAGAAGAATTGGGTGCTTTTTTAATTGTAGATGAAGCCCACGCTACGGGTATTTTTGGCGAAAATGGAGAAGGTTTGGTACAGGAAGAGGGGATTCAACATAAAATTTTTGCGCGTTTAAATACTTTTGGAAAAGCACCCGGTTGCCACGGCGCGGTTATTTTAGGAAGTAAAGGTTTGAAAAATTACCTGGTAAATTTTTCCCGCAGCCTAATTTATACCACGGCTTTGCCGCCTCATTCGGTTGCTACAATTTTCTCGGTTTACCAGGAATTCACAAATGGAATTTCAGAAATTCAGCAATTAAAAAATAATATTCATCTTTTCAGGAATCAAATTGAGGAATTAGAGATTAAAGAACATTTTATTCCGAGTAATTCAGCAATTCAAAGTTGTATAATTCCGAGGAATGAAAAAGTGAAAAACATAGCAGAAATATTGAAACAAGAAGGTTTTGAAATAAAACCCATTTTATCGCCTACGGTGCCAAAAGGTAGTGAACGCCTCCGGTTTTGTTTACATTCCTTTAATTATGAAAATGAAATCAGGGAGGTTTTAAAAAAACTCGCTAAATTACTGCCACGAAGCCTGCGTGATGCTGAATCCAGAAATTGGCTGTAACAGCATTAGGTATAAGCCAGTGATTAATTTCCGGTTTGGGATAAAATATATAAACACATGAGCACTTTTGTAAACATAGCCAGGTTTCAGTATTCTTCTGAAGCACAAATTGTAAAAGGGAAATTACAATCTGAAGGTATAGAGGTATTCCTGGCAGACCAGGTTCTTATTGATACCGATCCTTTGGTAAGCCAGGCGATTGGCGGTATAAAACTAAATGTTTACGCTGACGATGAGGAGCGAGCCCGTGCAATTTTAAGTGAAATTCACGATTATTCTCTTGATGACAAAGGTCAAAGAGTAGTTTGTCCCAACTGTGACAGCACTCGTGTAAAAGTTTACACGCATATTAAAGATGTGCGTTCTTTCTTTGCTTTTTTGTTTTCTTTTCTCACCTTCGCCCTGCCAATTCACTACAAATACGATTATCATTGTGAAAATTGTGAGAAGAAATTTACTTTAAAATGACCAGCATAGAAGAATTTATAAATAAATGAAACATACTTATTTTGTTACCGGTATTGGGACCGAAGTTGGAAAAACAGTAGCTTCAGCAATCTTAACAGAAGCCTTAGAAGCCGATTATTGGAAACCTATCCAGGCCGGCGATCTTGATAATTCTGATAGCCATAAAGTAGAAAGACTAATTTCTAACGATAAAACTGTTTTTCATAAAAATAGCTTTGCTCTAAAAACGCCCATGAGTCCGCATGCAGCGGCTGAAATTGATGAAGTAAAGATTACTTCAAAAAAAATAAAACGTCCAAAGAGCGAAAATAGTTTGGTTATTGAAGGCGCCGGCGGTCTACTGGTTCCTATTAGCGATAAAGAAACTATAGCCGATTTAATGCAGCCGGAAGATCGCATCATCCTGGTTTCTCGTCATTATCTTGGAAGCATAAATCATACTTTACTAACTATAGAAGCTTTAAAATCTCGCGGCTTAAATTGCTTCGGAATAATTTTTTCGGGCGAAGAAAATAAATCTACGGAATCGATTATAGAAAAAATGGGCGGTTTAAAGGTTCTTGGGAGAATAGAACAGGAACCTTATTTTGATCATAACGTGATCAAAGAATACGCTGAACTATTTAGAGAGAAACTGAAATAGAATAAAAATCAATTAAACGTAGAGGCTGTTTTAAATCTTTCGTCAAGCTGAACTTGTTTCAGCTTCTAACATGTTTTGTATATCCAAATCTTAGATTCTGAATCAAGTTCAGAATGACGTTTTAAAGAAATCAGACTGCCTCGTAAGAATATATCCAATGAACTTAGTTACCCGAGATCAAAAACACCTTTGGCATCCGCTAACCCAGCATAAAATTTCCCCGGAAGCTTTACCTATTGTAAAAGCAAAGGGCAGTATTCTTTATGCAGAAGATGGCAGCGAATATCTAGATGGTATCGCTTCCTGGTATACGGCAATGTATGGGCATTGCAATGAATATATCACAGGAAAAGTTGCAGCACAAATGCAAAATCTGGACCAGGTGGTTTTTAGCGGGTTTACTCACGAACCTGCGGTAAAGCTTTCTGAAGAATTAATAAAAATTTTACCGGGAAATCAGCAGAAACTGTTTTTTAACGATAATGGGTCTACGGCCACCGAGATTGGGATAAAGATGGCTTTGCAGTATCATCACAACCAGGGTAGTAGTCGCAATGTGATGCTGGCTTTTGAAGAAGGTTTTCATGGCGATACTTTTGGCGCCATGTCGGTTTCCGGGCTCTCGGTTTATAATGGCGCTTTTGAAGAGCATTTTATTGAAGTTTTACGAATCCCGGTTCCGTTAGGAGAAAATAATGAAGAAGTAGTTTCGCAACTCAAAAAGTTAATTTCAGAAAACAATATTGCTGGATTTATATATGAGCCTTTAGTGCAGGGCGCCGCCGCTATGAAAATGCACGATGCTGCCGGCTTGAATGAAATTCTAAAGGTTTGCAAAGAGCATGACAGTGTTTGCGTTGCCGATGAAGTAATGACCGGATTTGGGAAAACCGGTAAATATTTTGCTTCAGATTATATGGAAAACAAACCCGATGTAATGTGTCTTTCTAAGGCATTAACCGCAGGCTTATTACCAATGGGATTGACGACCTGTTCGCAAAAAATCTACGATGCCTTTTATGACGATGATATTTCTAAAGGCCTATTCCACGGACATACCTATTCTGCGAATCCACCGGCTTGTACTGCGGCCATTGCTGGAATAGAATTATTGGTTTCCGAAGAAATTCAGCAAAAAATAAAAGCAATAATTAAATCGCATCAGGCTTTTGATGAAAAGATAAAAGATCATCCAAAAGTTACCAATCGCCGGCAGTTGGGCGTTATTTATGCTTTTGATCTTAATGTAAAAATGGAGCGCTATGGTAATCTTAGAAATCAGCTTTTTAAACATTTTATGGATAATGGCATATTTCTAAGACCGCTTGGAAACACCATTTATATTTTGGCGCCGTTTACAATTACTCAATTAGAATTGAATAAAATCTATTCTGTTATTGAAGATCTTCTGGAAAAGTTTTAGCAATAAACTTTTATAAGTGTCTTAAAAGCAAAGCTTTAATTGTTTACATTAGAATTAAAATTTTGCGATTATGATGCATCCAGATACGGAGCTGCGCTTTATAAATGTGCAGGTGGGATATGGCGTGGTGGCTACCAAAAAAATTCCAGAGGGCACTATTACCTGGGTTCAGGACGATTTAGATCACGTTTTTTATAATTCCCAGGTAGAAAAATTGCATCCTAAAAGTGCGCAAATGCTCGAAAAATATGCTTTTCGCAATCGGTTTGGCGATTTGGTTCTTTGTTGGGATTTGGCGAAATATGTAAACCATAGTTTTAATTCTAACTGCTTTTCTACAGCCTACGGATTTGAAATTGCGGTTAGAGATATTGCCATTGGGGAAGAGCTGACCGACGATTACGGATACTTGAATCTTGATGAAGCTTTTAAACCTTTTCAGGAAAATACATCCAGAACCAAGGTTTATCCAGACGATTTGGTAAATTATCACAAAGAATGGGACGGGATTTTGCAAAAATCAATTCAAAAAGTAGAAAAGGTTTATCAGCCACTTATAGATCTTGTTTCTGAAGGAATTCAGTTA
>VMHT01157131.1_pt1 | contig 12536 bp, 8 predicted proteins | sample 4693611 | NCBI WGS metagenome assembly VMHT01 (sample SAMN12280063, study PRJNA550983) | marine metagenome | isolation source: seawater sampled from same location over 5 years 0.02-0.2 micron viral filtrate | place: USA: collected off the coast of southern California halfway between the port... ...
AAAGAAAATAGTTCCAACACTGCTCGCACCAGATCGTAAAGTAATTCCGCAATGACCAGTATCTGCTATAGTAAGATTATCTGCGGTTTCCTGACCTTCGGTAGTTGTACCAATCATTACACGACCTGATGCATCAACTGTTATAGCACCATTAGGGTCATTCACAAACTCAGCATCAGCTTCAGCTTCCGAGTATCCATCAACTTGTGTGACAGATGATTTACTTCCAATATATCCAGCCATTATGTTTGCTCCAATACACTCACTATAACGTCACAAGATGATGCAGTGTCAGATGTTACAACAACTGTGTCTGCTGCTTCTAAAATTATTTTACCATCTAGCACAGACAATGCGCTATTTGCTGGTACAGGCGCACCCTTAACTAAATAGACACCAGCAACTTGCACATCTACTGCAATTTGTGAGGCTGTTCTGTTTGCTAGATTGCAACCTATTGTTACTGATGTTGTTGCCGATGGCACAGTGTAGGTTGTGGTTGCTCCAGTACCTACGCTTGCGCTTGTATAATTTTTAAATGTGTTAGCCATGTGTTATTACCCCAATGCTATGCTAAGTGCTAGTGCTGTACCTTCAGCTGCATCTGCTTTTACGCCTTGCGCTGCTGTTGCGTAATCTGTTGATGCTGTTGATGCAGCAGAACCCAATGTTGGCTTGCCACTTAATGACGCGTATGCACCATCAAACGCATCAGTAATTCCATATCCAGATATTGTAGTTGGTCTAGATGTAAGTGAACTAAACACTCCATCAAACGCATCTGTTATTCCATAGCCACTAATTGTAGTTGGCTTACTTGTTATTGTTGAGAATGAATGACTATGTGATGCAGATGCAAAAGCTGATACAGCACTTGTTGCAGCCGTACCTAAACCTAAATTTGTTCTAGCCGTAGCAGCATTACTTAAATCAGATAAATTATTTACAGCAACTAAGTATCCAGAGATATTACCAGCTACAGAATTTATAGATGTTATATTGGCTGCGACTGTATTTACAGAACCTATACTTCCAGAAACTATACTAACATTATTAGCAACAGGTGCTACTGTATTAACGCTACCTATATTATCAGCAACTGTTGTTACTTTTGTTATTACTGTACCAACGTCATTCACATCATCTATGTTATTTGCAACAGCATTAATGTTTGTTGAGTTTGCATTAGCTGTAGTTATTGCTGACATGTTAGTATTAACACCAGTAACATCAGTAATCTTAGAAGCTACGTTATTAACCTGAGTTATAGACCCTGCTACTGTGGCTATATTTGTAGATGCAACAGCTACAGTATCAATATTTGTTAGCTTTGCTTGTACCGCAGAGATTTCACCAAGAGAATCAGCCACATCATTAACATCAGAGATAGATCCACCGACTAAATTAATGTTAGATATAGCACCAGCTACAGTATTTACGTTCGCAAGCGCAGAATTGATTGCAGTTATGCTAGTCATAGCATTACCAACAGCAACAACCTGTGCATTAGAGCCAGCAACAGTAGTGATATTACTACTAATTCCAGCTAATGTAGCAATCTCAGAAGTAACTGAACCGATTGCTGTTAAATCCGCGCCAGTAGGGCCAACCTCTAAAGCACCAGAGCTGGTGTTAAATTGGATAGTCTTACCTTTGCGGTTGTCAAGTGCTGGGAGGAGTAGACCACTTGCCAACTCATAGTCATTAATTTGTATTGTTCGTGACACTCTATCGTTAAGGTCTGCAACCTCTGCAACAATACGATCTAGCTGCGCATCTAAAGATGCAGCGTTATAATTAGCCGTCAGGTCTGTTGTACGCTCCAAAGGAACGTCCCTGACAAGCGTTACCTCGTTATTTAACGTAACACCAGCATTCATAGTTACTGTGCCTGTAGAGCCATTTCCTCCAGTAACCGAATAATGTGTAGTAATAGTTTTAAGTACACCTTCAACGTAAACTTTTACGTCAGTGTTATCAAAAAACTCAAATGGTACTGTAAATACAGTCTGTCCAGATGTTGCTGTGTAGTTAATCCGTGGATTATTGTTAGCTATATTTATCGTCATGTGTCACCTCTGTAGTCTTTTTCCCATTGATTGCATAGAAGCGCAACGCACAAAACATGCCGCACAATTTAGAACCTACCCATACCTCTTGGCCCATCTAACTCTTCGCCTAACATGTTAGTTAGCTCATTTACTTTGCCTTTTAAGAACCAGAGCCTAGCGTATGGTAAGTTTCTTATAAAATCCTTAGAGCCTTCACCTACATTGCCAGTAGTCATTTCATACACGGCTCTTCCAAGGTCTGTACTTATACTTGGGCCAGCACCTAGAACACCTGTAACAGCATCAAATGTATCAGGCTCTTGTGGAAATTTAGTTTGTAATGCACCACCAGTTATATTTGGCCCACCTAATGCTTGCACTGTAGTCATTGCTGTATAAAACATATCAGAATATAATGGCATAATTCCCGAATAATCTAATGATCTGGCAAATTGATCTTGAAACGAAAGCTCTACCCAATCTGGTGTTTTTGCTTGCAATGCCATATAACCTAATCCCATTGCTATTGCTGTACCAATGTATTGACTTTTTAATTGACCATGAGCGTAAGCACCCATAGTTTTATTTACTGCTGCTAATGAATAGCTATAAAACTGGAATGGCAATCCAAGCAATCCATTTTCAATACGCGCATATCCTTTGTAAGCAGAGTCTTCTTTCATGCCAAATTTTCCAGCTACACGCATAGGAATATAAACAATACCATCAGTAATAATTGGCTTATCTGCTGGTGTACCCATAAGAATAGTATTCATTACGCCAGAACCAAGTGCGTTTCTAAATGTTTGTACTGTTTCTTCGCCTGTTACATTTGCCCAATCTTTAGTATTAGCTAAATACAATCCAGATTCACCTTTTTGCCAAGGTGATTTAGCAATTTTTCTAGCGTCATCAAGATCAATATTGTAGCGAAGAAGATATTCTTGCTCCATCTTGGTTGCTTTAATACCAGATTTAGGATCGTCAATTCCTTTTGACCAACGCACAGAATAATCTATTATTGTATGGCTGCGCATCATGCCATCGAAATCTTTTAATACTCTAGTTATTACACTTAGACCATTAAGTAAGTAAAAAGCGTCTTTTGCTTTATCCATTTTTTCCGCGCGTAATGGATTATTATTAATGTCATCAACCATACGCATTTGGCTAGAGCCATTAATTATTTCAGTTGCTTCACCAGCTATACGTGTTTCTAAAGCTCCCATTTTTAACTGGTTGTTTTTTAATACTGTAAACAAACCACGCATAGTTGGGCCAAGTCCATGCTCCATAATAATTTTAGCTGGCTCTGTTATTGTAGCTAATCCAGCAGATCCTAAATAATTTAATTGCGCTAGATCTCTCATAACTTTAGCTGCGGTTTGATCCCATGAATCAGGATTGCGCATAACTGATCCAACAACCCTATCGTATAAATGACGTTGATCTTTTTGCACTGCGCGTATTGCACTAATGTCTGCACCAGCGTCCATCATTTCATTAAATGTATCATCTAGCACATCGTCTATGCTATCGCCGCCAAATTTTTTAGAAAACTCTAGCCTTGCAGCTGTACGTTTTGTGTACGCTTTCATAACACTAATTGGATTTGTAACCATAAAATCAATTACAAGCTCATTAGGTATATCTAACGCTCTATGTTTAAAATGTTTTGACTTACCCATTCCATAATACATTTTATCAGGATTTAAAGGGTCTGGGTCTGTAAGCATACCATCAACTACACCCTTAACACGATTACTTATTGATGTTGGGTCAGTTAATAATTGTTCTTTTGCATACTTACCATCTGCTTGCTTTACCCAAATTTCAGGATTTTTAGTAAACCAATCTTGTAATACTTTTTCAAACTGATCTCTATTTTTTTTAATCTTACCCATGTCAAAATAACGTGGTCTAAATATTTCTTCGTTAGGTGGCTTAATAACACCCATACCCTCTAAATCTTCAAGGTTTGCTTTTGCCTCATCTAATTCTTTAGTTAAACGAGATACCTGATCGTTAAGAGTTTTTGCATATCCTGGACTTTTTACAGTTGCTAACCTTTTTTGTATTGAATCAATACGTTTTTGCCTTGATTTAATTACTTTAGTATAATCACCTTGGCTTCCAATTAATCCCTGTTCTCTTAGCTGCACTTCCCAATCTTCATAAAATTTGTTTAATTTTTCTATAGCTTGTGCTTCAAAGTTATTTGCTGGTCGCTCACCTCTCATTGCTTTAGCGTCTACAGATGCTAACCAATCTTCATAATCAGCTTTTTTTACCATGTAATCCATTGGATTAATAACACCCTTACCTGTGCTTTCGCCCCATATTTTGACTAAATCATCGTGAGTTCTAACCCATGTACCTTCATGTAGTTTAGCATCTTGAAACACAGAGTTGCCTATTTTTTTACCTTGTTTATTAGCAACTAATAATATTCCAGAATCATTGGCTATTTTAAGATGCCTTAATTTTACACTGTTAGGTACATTAGGATTAGTCATAACTCGCTTCATTGGATTAGTTGCTGCTTTATAAACCCATGAATCAGTAAAAATGCTTGGTGCTATATTAGGATCAAGCTCTACATCATCTGCTTCAAGAGCTTTTTTCATGTCGTTAATAGCAGCTTCACCTTCTTTAATAGCATTTATTTTTCTTATAGGTTTTATTGAAGTTAAACTTTTAACAAATCCACCTAATGCAAAGGAAGCTCCAACATTTAACATAGCTTCTTCTTTGTTTGCTGTAGGATCTAATGGATACCTTATAGCTTCTTGCCCTAATGCAACAGCAGATGTTGCTGCACCGCCACGCAAAAATGCCTGTGTGCCTGTTTTTGCTGCTTTAAATGACAAAGATATATAGTTTATAGGATCAATAAACTCTGCGCCTAGCTGCATCATTACGCCTGATTTAGCTAATGTCTCATTAGTTTTTAATGATTTATTAAGGTTGTTTATTTTAAATTGCAAATGTTCTGGCGACTTAGCCATCAGCAAAGAAGATGCATATGGCCTTAAATCTTCTGGTATATCTGCTGAAGGATTGTAAACATTCTTTATATCTTTAGGTTCAAATCCAAAAGTTACACCTTCTTTTACAAAGTTAACTGCTGGGCCATATTTATATTTTATAGATGCTTCAAAAGCCTCTCCAAATGTTGGATCATTTTCTAAAGGTAATTGTTTTTTCTTGCGTTCAATTTCTGGTATATCTGTAAAAGCATTTTTCATTTACGCAGCTTTCTATTTCTATGATAGTTGGCCTTTAAAATAATTTGATTATTCTTTTGCGCATTAGTAAACTCTGTTTCTAGTTCAGTTTTTCTTTTTAATGCTTGTTCCATTCTAAAGTCAGCTGTTTCATCTTTATCAAACATTGGGAATATTTTGTTATCACCTTCACCATATATTAATGGTTTAAGTTCTTTATATTCATCAACATAATATGCATAGTATGTAACGCCTACAGCAGTTTCATCGGGAACAAGGTAAACTTGTTTTTTTTGCCCTGTAAGGTATGCGTAATCACTATCTTCCGAATCAAAATACCCTTGCTGGTCTTCTGGTATGTCTCCTGTAGGAATCGAACCTTCGTATTTTTTGGCATGCATAGAATAGCCAGATGGTAATTGTGACTCTATGCGCGATATAAATTCCTCGCGCTCTTTATCATCTGGAAAAGTAGCGTGTAATCCATAACGTGATCGTTTCATTGTACCTAAAACAAACCTTGGATCAGCTACATATTCAACTTCTGGGTATTCTTCATCAATAATTTGATCTAATCTTTTAATTATATCATCTTGGCTACGCCCAGTTCTAGCCATATACTCAACCATAGGAGCTAATTCTTGCGTTAGTATGTGGTCGTCTACTTGATCAAATACAAAATCTTCTACTGATTTTATTTTCTTACCAAAGCCTAGTGTATTTTTTAAATTTAAATCTGATTTAGGATCATTTCGTCTTTGTATTAATGTTGTGGCAATTTCAGTAACATCACCACCCTGTGTAATTCTAATTTGATTTATATCTTTTAATATTAATCTAGTTTCCATGCTTATAATGCCAGCAAATCTACTTGAAGTAATACCATCGCTTGTTAAATGATTATCTAACCTCATAAAATGATCCATAAGCGCATCACCATTTGGAACTCTAGTACCATTTACAATATCATCAAGTTTACTAATTAAACTTTCTGGTGGTATATGGCTCATTACTTCATAAGATAATATTTTTTTCTTTGTAGACCATGTTTCAAAGTTTTCATAATCACTAAGGTTCATGCTTTCTAGTATTTCGTCAGTAGCTTGACGATGCTTTTTAACTTTATGATCGCCACCTTTTTGCAATACAGTATTATAAACTTCTTTTTCTTTTCTTATTTTTTCTTCTGCTTGTTCACGCTGTGATATTTTTGATCCTATGCTACTTGCTAACTTGTGCGCAGTATCAAGGCTTGTTTCAGTAAGATTTTTTCTTATTTTCTCACCTAATTCTATTTCTTTATTTGACATATTGTCAGTGTTTTCGCCATTAGTTTGCAAATATAAAGACATTTGTTTCATTTGTTCGCCAGTAGCTATACCGCCATATTGACGTATTTGTCCGTATGCTGCTGAATTTCTTATTCTATTTTTTTGCGCTTCTGCTTCTGTAGCAGTAAGTGATGTACCAACATAACTATCTATTGATGCTAATTCATTTTGCAGATCTTCACTGCTTACAGCTCCAGCCGCAAATGAATCAACAACAGATTCAATCTCATTGTATATTAATGCTTTTTCTTTTTCTTTTTTAATTTTTTCTTGTAATGCAATTTCATCTTTGCGTTTTTGTTTTTCAGTTGGATTTACAGTTAATCCCAATATGCTTTTAACATCTGGTTCTGGTAGATTTATGTTAGTTTCTCTTAATGTATCTACTAAAAGTAATTGTTTGCCTGTTAGTTTGCTACGAGATAAGTCATCATCATTAATAATTGCACTTTGCAAATAATCAACATTACCATCTTGCGCTGCTTGTAATATAAATGGCTTTATTATTTCTTTTCTAACAAAATTTATTTCTTTATTTTTATCGTCATCTGAAAAATATTCATCAGTTAATGTGCGCTCATTATATAATTTTTCTAATGAATTAAATTGTTCAATTGTGTTGTATAAAGAAGATGCAGCATCATTAAGACTTACATCGTCTGTAAACAAATCACTTGCACTTTGTGTTGCGCTAGTAATTACATGATCTTGCTGTTTATCATAAGCAACATCAGTTTTTTTAGATCTTATTTTAGCTTCTTCTATTGCTCTTTCTTTTAATATTTTTGCTTCTGCTTCAGCATTTGCAGCTTTGTCTCTATCTACAGTATCAAAGTTATTAGACGTAACAGAAAAATGATTTAGTATGTCTGCTCTTGTGTTTACATCCATAACTAACAATAAATTATCAAGTGTACTTTTAATTTTTTCGTTTGTAATTTTACCTTTTTTACCTTTAGTAGCCAAATACAATTGCATAATATTTCGTTCATCTTCGCTACTGGTTTGGTTCATAGCGTACTCAACTAAACCCTTACCTGTTGCAATTGAAATTATAGATTGCGTTTCTAATGCAGTACCATCTGGCAACAATTTAGCTGCAATTCCGTCATTTGTTCGCAATGTTTGATTGTGTATAATATGTACTGCTGTATCAAAATTACCTACTAGTGCTTCATTGTATGCTCTATCTTTGCTTAAATCTCTTTCCTTATAAATGTATTCTGTTTCAAGCTTTCTATGATGAGTGCGCGTTCTATTTTGCACGTTTAGTTTTTCGTATGCTAATTTTTTAGCACCTGTTGCTGCAATGTATTGTTTGTAAGAACCTTCAGCATTTTCAGCCATAGAAGAAATATATTGAGACATTGCAGTCTCGTAACCTTTTGGATCAAATTCATATTTTAATCCCAGTTCTTTAGCTTTTACATCCATTTCTGTATCTATAGAATCTTGGTATCTAGCTGTAATTACTTTTTGATAAGCATCTGTTGCAAACTTGCCAAAACCTTCTGGGGAATCAAAAGCTTCTGGTTTGCCAGTAATAGGATTAATTGTAGTAACTGAATCTATATCTACACCTAGTGCCGTTTCTTTACCTATCTTTTGTGCATTTTCTGCTGCATCATTGTAAGCTCTGCGTGTAAACTCATCAGCTTCAGCTTTTATAGTTTCCCATAACTCAGCTTCACCTGTTTCTATTCTGCGAACGCCAACTGGTTTATTAAAGACTTGTGTCTGTTGTCTAATTACAGCCATTTAAAGCGTGCCTCCTTTTGCTGCGGTATCTTGTGCATCAGATATACCGCGTGCCATAGTGCCAGCAGCTTGCAACAATGAAGCGCGTCTAGCGTTTCTACCCCCACGCCTTAATGCCATAGCCTCTCTAGTTCTTGCACTAGATTCAGCCTGCTTTTGAAAATCAAGCCTGCTAAGATCAACTGATGCAATTTCTTTTTGTTTAGTTAAAAAAGCTTCAACAGATCTATCTGAGCCTACATCTCTGCCGCTAGCATAAAACATAGATACATTTGCTTCTGTTGCTAAATCATATTCATACCTACGATTAGCAGCTTGTTGTAATGCTAATACTTCACCTTGTTCTCGTTCAGTCTCAGTGTTAAATGCATCCATTCTAGCTGCATCTTCTTTAGCTTTACCTGCCTGTATTGAAGCATACGCTGATATTCCAGCACCAAGTAATTGAAAAAACATTATGTAATCAACTCCGATATTAAGCCATTGATCTGCAACGGCATAGGTTCTTCTTGTTCAATAGTAACTTGAGGACTTCTACTATATCCTAAAAGCCTAACCTCTTTGTTACCTGTAAATCCAGTAATATTATTAACAGCTCTGTTATTTACCTTAATAGATTCAGAATCTTTAACACTTAGAACTACTGTACTTATACCGCGTACATCACCTGTTGCTGGCCCATTAGCTGCTACAGCGTCTACTGGATTGGTTATTATTTTAGATGTGTACTTTTTACCTACATAAAAATGAGTATAACTACTATGCCCTGTCATAGTAATATTCCCACCAGTTACATTAAATTCACCTAAATAAACTTTATTAGTACCATCGTACCCAATAACATCTACTGTACCGCTAGAATACAAACTGCTTACACTTACAGTACCGCTGCCATAAGCTACATAAAGATAATTATCTAAACCAATATCATCAAGAAACTCAGACAATACATAGTTATTATTAACGTCTTGTTGGTAAACAAACAGTCTATCACCTAATGCGGTTGCTGCTTTATAGCTGCCTTGCGATGTTAAGCCTGTCCAAGCCGCACGTTTTTCTGCTCTGTTAGAACTAAACAATGCTATATCACCATCAGCCATAACCAAAGCTGCATATGATTCAGCAGTATTAAATCCAGAATGCACAACTGCTATATCTACAGGTGTTTTAATAAGATGCGTAGCTACAGTAGATATTGCTGTAGAAATATATGCATCCTCTGCATCAGAATATATGTATTCCCGAACAGCCCTACCACCGCGCTCAACAAAAATAGTTGCACCATCAATAGAAGTAGGCAAAACAAACTCACTACCAAATGGCGTTTGTTTTCTTATCTGTGCGTTAGTAGGTGTTATAGCTTGGTTAAGGTATGTAGGAACATACAATTCATCTGACAGTGTAAATATTTGCAAGTCACGATTAGATCTCATGTATCTAATTTCATTAACATCACCAGTAGCAGCTACTAAATTTATAGCATCAGTATCGTCTGCCTCGCCAACATCGTAATTAAAAAACTCACCTAGTTGACTCATAAATATTGTATCTGGTTCTGCTAATGTACCAGCAAAACATAATCTATTTTCATGAAATGTAACTGCTGCTGGATACCCACGCAATGCAGAGAAAGATTGTTCATCCCACCTAGTAGTAGCAGCATTAGAGCTTATTTTTACAAAGCCGCCACCATCTTCAGATAAGTTTGCTGTACCACCTGTATTAATACTATAAGTATTTTCGTCTAATATATCTTGAACAGTTCTAACGCCATTAATTTGACTTGCATTTATACCACCAACCGCTGCTGCATCTGATACAGTTATTTGGCTACCTACTATTAACCCATGATTAATTTGCGTTACTTCAATATCCGAGTTACCATCTCTTGTACGCAATGGATTAGTAACAGTAAGTCTATGTGATAGTTCTTTTATAATAGTACCAGAAGCAACTGTTGATGATGTTACATAATCTATTATAATTTCATTACCACCATATCTTAATACAGTATTAATATGTTTTCCTGTTGTGTCGAAGTAAGGAGAGCTAACAGTTAATGTAGCAGCACCACCTACAGTATATCTACTTACTGCTAATGTTTGGTTTGCGCTATGAAAAACACTGTATGGTTGATATGTATCTTTACCATCATAGCTTTCGTCAAAGCTAAATACACTAAGTTCAAATGTTGTAAGACTTGTTCTTGTAAGCATACGCGGCGCAAACAATGGGTGACATATAAACATAACATCGCCATATTGGGCTGTGTTGTACTCGCGTAAATAGTCTTTATCAAAAGGCAGCACATTGCTTTGTGTGTCAGTAGTTATAGTTGATATTAAACTAACTGTACCATCGGTTAATAATCTCCAGCACAATATATAAGCTTCACCTATGCCAATTACATACTGCTCGTTGTCATCAAATACAAAAGGAGCTAAATGCAAATCGCTATTTGTTTGTGTGTTCTTGTATATAAATTTAGTACCATGTCGTTTTTTTACTGCGCCTTCTGGCAATACAATCATATTTTCTAAGCTTTGTGCAGACGCAGCATAGATAGGACTATCAGTCCTCATTATAGTATTGTCGCTTATTTCGCCGTACTGAAAGCTATTCTGTGGTATTCTTACTTTCTGCATTAGCTACGCCTTTGTGCTATAAACCTTGATGTCATTAACTTGCGTGTTGTTTGTTGTTGCGAGTCAAGTCGTCTAGCTTTTATCATTTGTCGCTCGCCTTGCTGATCCATCATTTGCGCTAGAGAAGCATCCCTAGCAATAGATAGTGATAGCATTGCGGCTACTTGGAACTCTACAGCTAATGTAAAGTAGGAAGGCCAAGAAGATTCGCTGGCTCTGTATATATAATCAGCAACAACAACTTCTTCTGTAGTTGTATCACAATATACTTTATCGCCATATGTGTCATATATTATTGGGTCATCGTTAACTGTAACAGCACTAAGCATAAGAAGATCTGATGGCATTTGGTATGCAGCGTCATATCTGCTAGTAGGTGCTGCAGCTAATCTGTTTAATACTTGTTGGTTAGTAGCAAATCGCCAGCGTGTACTTGTCAACGCGGCTCTTGCTATGTCCTCGTACATTGCGTCAACTACATCAGCTTCGGCTGTACCTTCATCAAACGATGAAATAGGAGAACCGCCCATAAGGACGGAAGCGCGTGAACATACTTTTATTGGTGTATTTGCTGGCATTTCTTCAACCTATATATTGGAGTTAAAGGGGGCTTGCGCCCCCTAAAATATTAGTTGTTGTCTAGAACTTCGTAAACGCCATTGTTGTCGATTACTACTGAACCCATTGACATCATTGATGTAGCTAGGTGTGCAACCTTTTGCGGTACATAGTTAAGCTCTGTTGAAACATCAGAGTTAATACCGATACCAACTGATGACGTATGGTATGCAAAGTTTTTACCACCAGCAACAGCAGACGTTGAGAAGATCTTAAATCCTAAGAACTCTTTCATTGTCATACCACCAGCAAATGGTAGGCTTTGTGGCCCAACATAATCACTTGATGCGAACTCATTAATGTTAAACAAGTCAGTGTATCCAGCTGGAGACATGGCAATATAACGCTGTCCGTCTTCTGGAATGTCAGCTGTACCCATTGTTTCAAACAATGTTAGTAGGTCAGCTTTTGCTAATGCGCCAGATGTGTCAGCGATTTGCGTTGAGTTTGCACCAGCATCCATAGCTGCTGTAATTAACTCATCTGTTTTACGGCCTAATGCGGCAGCAGCAGATTGAGCTACAACTTGACGCTCATTGATGTTGATCTTTAATTCGTCCAACTTATCAATGTATTCCGCTGCGTAGTAGTCAGCCATTGTGACTTCTACGTTAGTGTGCGCTAGTTCCATTGCTGTAACATCTCCGTTACGCGCTTTGGTTGACGCTGTGCCTGTTCCGATTTTCTGGAATCTTGCTACTGATGCAGATACATTTGTTGAACGTACTGTGTTGCGAAGCTTAGAACCCATGCGTTGATACGCCATGTGGACTTCAGTTTCGAACTGCTTAATAAAAGCTTGGTCGATAGTATTAGCCATTTTCTTTTCCTAAATATAAAGTTTCGGTTACTCGGGTATCCGTTCCTTCACATCGACAAGGGTATCCAAATGGGCCTTTCAGTGCA
>VMHT01161189.1_pt1 | contig 12536 bp, 14 predicted proteins | sample 4693611 | NCBI WGS metagenome assembly VMHT01 (sample SAMN12280063, study PRJNA550983) | marine metagenome | isolation source: seawater sampled from same location over 5 years 0.02-0.2 micron viral filtrate | place: USA: collected off the coast of southern California halfway between the port... ...
AATTCTATATTTTCTACAGTCATTGAACATACATTATTGATAGGTTCTGGTAATGACATGGAATAATCTGCCAAATTACAAGCGGTATCATAATTATAATCATCGCGAAATTTCGTGTCAATATTTACTATTTTTGTTTTTGATTCTTGACTCACATTTGTCATTACCATATGACTTGAATATTGGTTTACTTGAGGTTCCATAAATACTGGTTTATTATCAAAATAATTGGACATTCTATAATTATTAAGTATATATTTTTACAAAAAATTGAATGTATATGGTCATCATTGCTTAAATCAAATAACATGTCTTACTTTTGCAAATTCTGTGCAAAGTCTTACAAATCAGAAACTACTTATAAAAACCACCTTCATTTTTGCGAATTTCAGCATAAATCAGTTCACAATACTTATGATTCTAATTATATGCCAAATACAGAATTGATGTTTGAATTTATGCAACATATGATGGTCAAAATTAAGTCACTTGAAGACGATAATGCTATTTTAAAAAGGCATTTAAATTATAAAATAAATAGAATCAATGTTGTTCAATGGTTAAATCAAAATTTAAAAATGAGTATTTCATTAGATAATTGGATTAATGATCTCCCTTACAAATCTATTATGAACACAGTCTTTGATAAAAATATTTACACTGGTCTTATTGATTTGATTGATAATCATCTTGATTCTTGTCCATTAAAAACTGTAATTAGTAAGAAGAATCATTTCTATTTATACGATGAAAATCAATGGAATATATGTGATTTTGATAAGATTCATAAAGTGATTAAGAAAATATATTTGAAAGTAATGCATTGCTTTCTAAATGACCCAGAATATATTGCTTTATGCGAAAGTGAAAATGATGATCTACAAGAGAACTATTTATTCAAATACAATCAGATATTAGGACCTTCTAATGAGAACTGGGTAAAACAAGTCCGAAAAAATTGGTTCGAAAAGTCTATTATAGATATTAATCGATAAAATTGATTTGAAATTATTTTTTACTGTATATATAAAAACTATGTATTTAGAAAAAACCAATGCTCACATTCGCGATAAGGACATCACTTTTGAGGAAGGTCCGCATATATATACTGTTAAAGGCGATAGTTCATTTACATCTGTAACTACTTTTGTTCATAGTCATTTCTCACACTTTGACTCAGAATATGCCATTCAAAAAATTTTAAATGGGAATAAAATCAACGACCCTTCCTATAAATATTATAATATGAACCGCGAACAAATCTTGGCACAATGGGAAAAAAAGCGTATTGCTTCAAGTACAGCTGGTACAAAAATGCATTATGATATTGAGTGCTATTATAATAAAATGGATGTTAAAAATGACTCTATTGAATACAAATACTTTGAACAATTTGTGAAAGATTTCCCTGAACTCAAAGCATACCGCACTGAATGGATGGTTTATTACGAGGAATTAAAATTATCTGGTTCAATTGATATGGTTTTTGAGTTACCAGATGGAACTCTTCAGATTTATGACTGGAAACGATGTGAAGAAATTGTTCATGAACCATATTTTCCAAAATATGCTTTAACAGATTGTGTAAAACATTTACCGGATTCAAACTTTTGGCACTATTCAATGCAACTCAATATCTATAGAGGCATATTAGAACGTAAATATGGTAGGAAAATTAGTGGACTTTACCTAGTTTGCCTTCACCCAAATAATATGAATAAGTCATATGACCGTATTGAAGTCCCATTTTTGGATAAAGAAATTGATGATCTATTTGAATATAGAAGAAGTCAAATAAATTAAAAATAATATAAAAATATCTTCTCTAATCTTACATATCAAATTAAAATGTTTTCTTGCTTTTTTTCTTGCTTTAAACCGACTATTATTGAAACTCCACCAAATCCAATTGAATTATTCATTACCAGTCAAAAGGAAAAGTTCAAATCATTAGATCGCACCAATTTAAATAACAATATAGAACCCGATTTTTATGATCTTAAAAAATACAATACAACTGTTAAAGAAGCAGATAATGTTTTGGAGAGTAGTTGGAAAACCAGAATAATAAGTCGTTATACCCCAAGAGGAGTCGTATATATGCATTATGATGCCTATAAACAGGGTTTTGCTTATTATTGTACTGAAAATTTACCATATCGCCTTTCTAATAGTGTTGCTGTTGATTATGTTAAAGCTTTCCATTGTTATGACTTTTTTATGGATGAAAATTATTACGATGATGATTATAAACACCCATTACTTGAAGTTTTTAATCCAAAACCTAAGGTTGTTGACCCGTCAAATAATAATGTACCTAATATTAAACAAGGACCATTTATACAACGTAAACGTAAAGAAACACAAAGCGTTGAAACAAAAGAGGACGATAAAACACCTCAGACACCTCAAAAACCTAAGCATCAAAATAAATTTATATACCTTGGACATCCACGTAACATGAATTTGTTAAAAAAACCAAAACAACAAACTAAAATGTTCAATAGTCCAGTGATGAATTCTATGAAATCTATGAGTTGGGCAGATTATAAAGCATCACGTGTATAATGTTTTCTTCCATTCTATAAACCCATTACTTTTTTTTAAATGAAATGTATTTCCCAGATGTGATTTTGCTATTTCATATGCTTGTAATTCTTTTTCATTTAATGTTTTTAAATATTTATCTTCTTCTGTTTCTTCTTCATCCTCGTCATCTTCATCACAAGCATTTTGACAAATATATTGTCCAGTTCCCTTCATTTGAACAATATCATTTGTCTTTTTACACAAATCACAACTTGCATTTCTATTATTTGGAGCTTCTTCAATAAATAATATGTCATTCAGTCCATCATCCGCATAATATCCAGGACATATACTACATTTTTCATTATGTTCATCATCTTCATTTATAACACAATCTGTGTTTTTGCAAATTGTATTTTCGTTCATTCTTTGTAATATACAGAATATTATATTACAAATATTAAATCAATTTTTTATGAAATTATACAGAACTTCCAAATGGAGTGTTTGAATTATTTGAAGCTACGTAAAATAGATCATTATCAATACATTTACTTTTAAGAATATTTATGAATTTACTTTGAGCTACAGAGGTAAATGTTTCTTCATCTTGAGTGGTTTCACAACTTGATAGCATATTACCACTGCAATTAGAAACGCTATTTGATAATGGCACACAATTCTTTTCTGCTTGAATTGCATTGCGCTTCTTAAAGTTTGTATAATCCCCTGCAGTATTTGCATTTTGAGCACTATCTGGCTTCACACTTGTATGTGGTGCCGGTCTCCACAAATGTTTATGTTTTGTTCTTATTTGTCCTCTTGTATTTATTGAACTTTTTTTTACGACAGTGCTATCATTTGTACAAGCACACGGATCCATATGTCTTCCAAATAAACTTTGTCCAACATATCCTTGAATTCTACGTGTCCCATTAAGAGAAAATACACCTGTATTTACACTTACATTATTGTATTTTGCTGATGTTTTCTTTTTTAAAGTAACTAATGACATATATAGTAATTGTATATTTTAATTACACATAAAATTTATCTTGTACATAAATATCTTCATCTATTTTTATTGTTGTCTTATTTTCATATATATTTCCAAAATTGTCTATTGGTACTTTAATATTTATTTCCGTATTTGTATCTATCTCTTCTTGTATACCGTGTAATACATATATATCACAATTAATACTATCAAATTTGTTATGTTCTATGAATATATTCAAATCATAAATACGGTAATTTTGATTTACTTTAATAAATGTGTTATTCAAAGAATGATCAAATATTTGTCCGTCTATGTTCATTTTATAACTATTACTTGGGTTCTCTATACACTCATATAAATGAGTTGTTTCTAACATTGTATTGTTTGTATCTATTAATATATTACCTTCATTTGATACACAATAGTTCATATAAACAAATATGAGATTGTTTGTAGGCTATTTTTACAAATTACCATTCGTTCTCATATAATCAATAAAATATGGGATTAAATTATATGGATGAACTTGACCTTGATATAAATAATTATAATATGCACGATTTGGAGCGTTTTTTCAATATTAAACCTGGTAAAAAATATACTGCAGCAGATATTGAAGAAAAACAAGTACAGATTAGAGAAATTTTGATGACTACCAAACAAGTCAATAAAAAATTTAAAAAAGATCTCATTGATTTCCTTTCTATTGCGCGGGATTGGCTTATATATGTTAAATGTGGTTCTCCGCAAAAGAAAACTACTTTACCCGATAAAATTGATAATACCACATATAAAACGGATTTTATTCCGAGAACTGACGAGATAATTCGCCCTGATATTAAACAATTCTCATATACTCAGACTGAACAATTCTTCCGCGGTAATATGAATCCATTAAATAATCGTATTTCAACTCAATGCTTGAATATTGATACACGATTCCGCAAAAATTTATTATCCTCACAAAGTTCTGATTTTATTCTTCAATTACCCTCTAAAATCAATAAGGTTGTTTCAATGACATTATCTTCTATTGAATTACCCGTTACATTCTATGGCATTTCTCAATCATATGGAAATAATTTCTTTGATATCTCTATTATTTATGATCTCTCTGGAACTATTACTGAAACTACCAAACAAATTACTATTTCCGACGGTAACTACAATGTAGCAGATCTAATAGTCAATATCAATAAACAATTATCCCCAAAAGATGCCAGTGGCAATTTAGTAACTCCTAATGATTACTTTTCATATGTTCATTTCGTACACGATGTTACTGATACTGGTTCTGGAACTGGTAAATTGAGAGTCACTCTCAATACTGAATATTCTGAATCTTCAAAAATTTCCAATATTTCTTTGGACTTTTTAAAAACTATTAACGGAGAACCTGACAACACATCTCTTATTTGTAAAATGGGTTTCAACTTAGGATACTTGAAAGGGACTTATACTGGAAGTACCACTCATATTGCAGATACTATCGTAGAACCATCTCCTATTCGTTATATATATTTGGCAATTGATGACTTTAATAATAATGTTAATAATCATTTTGTTAGTGTTTTCCCCGACTCTATTCTTAATGCTAATATTCTAGCTCGTATTTCTATTAAAGGATCTTATTTTTCTATCTTAATGGAAAACGATTTCAACATTGTCACCGAACCTCGTCGCTATTTTGGTCCGGTTGACCTTCAACGTCTACATATACGGCTGCTTGATGAACACGGTCGGGTTCTCCAAATGAATAATGCTAATTTCTCTTTTTGTTTGAATTTAAAAACCGCTTATGATTTGTAAGTATATATTAGATGAACTGTCCCAATAAACCCAATTTTCAACAAGACATATCATTGAATGAATTGAATTTACACCCTCATTTCAATCCCAGACTTGGATATCGGCAACAATCGTTACTTTTACGCACTACTAAAATTGGTCAATCCTTTGCTTTCGTTGGTGAAGGCGGGTTCTCTATTATGAAAACTATTCCTCTTTCTGATATTAGTTTTATATTAGAACCTACACAATTTGATCTTACTCATACTTTACAAATTCAAATTCCTTCTCACGTATTTAATACTAGACTTGGTATTTATAAGGATATTAATGGTGTCGTCACTAGTACTTCCAGTAATTATGATAGCGTTAATAATGCTTTTATTGATGATGATATTCTCCTTTCTTATCAAACCATCATAGAATCTTTTGATTCCACACACATCATATCTCTTGGTATTTTCAATCAACTATACACTAATTTTATCGGTGGTATTAACCGATATTTTGGGATTCGTGCTACTGACAGACAACTTATTAATGAACTCACTGATGGTAACATTGATGGCTATTTATCTCATTTTGAATTTTATAATATGCTCTCTGCCACTAGACCCGATGATACCTATTATTTAACCGGTTCTATACGTATCACTGATTGTAATGAAATTCTTAGAAATGCCATTCTTAATAACACTTTTAATAATCGTAGTAATAAAACACGCCGTGATGGGTTTTTACCTGGTGATAAAATACTCTTTTTTAAAGGTCTCGAAACTACGTTCTCTATGAATTACAACTTTAATTTTAGTGTCCCTTCTGTTACACCACCTGATCTATCACAATCTTATTATAACGACGCTTCTATTAATGCAATTCCTAATTTAGATAAATCTGCAATCGGTGACATTTTGTTTGTTCTCACTTAAAATATATATCGTTATATTTTAAATGACACAGCCATATGAATTAGAATATGCTTTTAATGCTTTCGGTGGTTTCAAATTAAAACAAGAATTTCCTCTTTATCGTCCTACTGGCGATGGATACCGCCCCTATAAATTAGATGATGCCATTCAAATCAAATATAGTGTTCGTGACATGAATTACAAAATCGGTGTTGTTCTCGATCACGCCGAAAGTACTATTATTCAATTTGATGCTTCTAGTAATACTGGTGCTTCTACCAATAATCAAGCTACCAATGTGGACCAACTCGTTGACGATGTCCTTGATATTACATCTCAAGAATTTCTTAATACGGTCAATGCTCAAAGTATCGTCTCTATGGGTAAAATGTCTACCCTTTATAGTGACTTTTTAGAAACTATCAACACCTATTTTGGAAGTCCTATTATTGTCAACAATAACATTTTTAATATTAATAATGGAGTTTTTGATGCTTCTGCATTTTTACATCTTATTAATGGTGGTAATTTCAATATTAACGGTTCTTTTGTTTCTGATTTCTCCGGTGAAATACACGTTTATGATATTAATTCCAAACTTCGTAATGCTTTTAAACGTAATCTCTTCAATAATCGTAATGGCACCGATTATAAAGTCAATGATGGATTCGTTGACGGCGATCTCATATATGTCCCTGATGGTATGACTATTACCCTCAAATTAGATATTGATCATGGTGCTAACATTGATATATATTCAGGACCCGCGAATCTTAAAAAAATAGAAGAAAGATTAAATTATTATGATTCTGCTACCCGTGTCAGGAAAACTACCACTTATTCCAATACTAATATTACACAAACTTACACTGTACCCATATTACTTATTGCCAGTAATAGTGAATTCACTTATGCTTATGAAAACTATGGCATTAATTGGACACCTATTCTTACTGAACTAGGTCCTAGAGATTGGAACTTTGTTTCGGTTTCCGCTACTGGGCAGTATCAAAATGCTATTGATTTATCCGGACATATTTATACCACTCAAGATTTTGGTTCCTCTTGGATATTTGCACACGATATTAGTTATAGTGAAATCAACACAATTGATATTACTCACGAAGGACGCTACCAAACTGCCTCTAATGGTGACTCTATTTTCACTTCCGGAGATTATGGTCGAACTTGGAAAAAATCATCTAATTTACAAGGTGTCAAAGTTTATTTATCCATTTCTTTGACTGGACAATACCAAAAAGTCATCTCCGCTGGTGACAGTATTTATAGTTCCAGTGATTATGGCGCTACTTGGACTCGTTTAGATGATGGTTCCGATTTGTATTATTCTATTCAAGGTTTTCCTACTGCTTCAGTTGCTATGTCTTACGACGGGCAATATCAAGTCATCGTTTCTGAAACTATCTACATTTCTAATAATCACGGCACTTCTTTCTCTGCCGCATTCCTTCCTAACGACCCATTTGCAGATAGAAATTGGATTGATGTAGATATTTCATCGGATGGGGCTACAATGGTCGCTATCGACAATGGTGGTAAAGTCTACTTATCTAGTAATTATGGTTCTACTTGGGGTATTATTGGCGATTCCGACTTAAATGCCGATAAATTATGGAGAAACATTTCTATTTCCGGTGACGGTAGATATATGACTCTGCTACAAGATAATGGTTTCATTTATTATTCCACTAATAATGGTATCACATGGACTCCTAATAATGACGCTAATTTAGTCAATCGGCAATGGCGTTGTGTTGATGTCTGCACGAGTGGTCATTATCAAACTGCATGTGAATTTAATGGTTATATTTATGTTTCCAATTTATTATAAGCATACACTATATGCCATATAAAATACGTAAAGTACGCAATCAAACTTGTTATAAAGTCTACAAACCTAAAACCAAAACCAAAAAACAAAAAGTCTTCGCCAAATGCTCCACTTTGGAAAATGCCAAAAGTCAAGTTCGTTTATTGACTGCTCTTGAATTTAACCCGAAATTTCGTAATAACTTTACTCGTAAATATAGGAAATAATTTATTTAGAAAATAATATGCTTTTATGATATATGAAAAAATCAAGTCATAAAAATACTCAAAAACGAAAATTATTAAAACGTAAAACCACACGTAAAAATACACGCAAAAATCAGAAACGACGTGGAGGTGGTTGGTTCTCGTCTTCTAAGCCTGTTGATAATAATAACAAAAATTGTAAAAAAGTTTTTGCTTGTAAACCAGATAAAGAATTTGTAACTGCTTCTGACAAAAAAGTACACTATGAAGCCGAAGATCTAAATAAAGGGGAAATTTACATTTTAAAAAAGCATATGAAAGATTTTGAAAAGAAGTTTACAGATAATAACAAAACACAATTTAAATATAAGTTGTATACCTTTGGTGGGTTCCCTGAAGGTCAAAAGGTTGTCGGCGGCGTTTGGGATGATGATGATTCTTACGAGCAAAACAACAATCAAAAAAAAATAGAAAAAACAGATAAAATTGTCCTTAAAGAATTAAATATAACAAATGTGTACGATATGACCCACAATTTTCACAAAGCTGCGTTAAATGAAAATTCTAAAGCAAATGTTGTTGAAGTATCACGAGAAGATTTCCAAAAACAATATGTTCAAATTATAGTTGATACAAAAAACTCTACAGTAAAATTTCAAACCTATGGTAAATGTACTCAAAGGGGTATACCCATTTTATATTGGTCAGGAGATAGAGATAATTATCTACCTAAATGTTAAAATTAGAATATACATAAAAATAAACTTATTATGTATATGAATTGGAATATTGTTTTATTTGATACCTTTCTTGGGGCATTAATGCTCGGAACTATTAGCCTTTTGAGTCAAATATTTATGAATGTCCCTCAATATTATAAAATATTAGCATTTATTTGGAGTGTACCACTTACATTCTTCTTTTTTATCAATATGACCTCACGAGCGGGGTTAGTTCACGTACAGAACTTTAGTCGCCACGCGATTATCGGCACTGTTTTAACTGTTATTTTCGCATTATTGACCATTCGACTTTCTAATATTCTTTCTATGGATAGTTTGATCTATATGAATTTTATTTTAGCGGTCTTATCAGTGATTCTTTATTTTTCGTTTAGATTATACGAAATCATATAAATGATACATTAGAGATGAATATTCAAGATTTATTACAGCTATTTCCTGACAATATGTCTTTGAATTACATTCAAACTGATATTCAACGATACACAAAATACTATTTGAGTGCGAATCATGTTATTAATATGACTACGCCCATTACTGATGAAATGATCAATATTGCACTCGAAGAACACTTAGAACGGGAAAAATTAGGGTATATAAATTCATTGGAATTATTGTCTATTGATTATGCTGGACGTAATCTCCGTATATTGAAGGATTTATTCAATCAAATCCGGAAAAATGCTGTTTTGGAATCTATGAAAAAGAGCAATCTCCCTGTTTTAGAAAATGTAGATATGGGTGTTATTGCCGATAAAATTAATTCATATGTATAATATATAATGCCAAGAGCAACAAAGAAAAATTTAGGTGGTAAAAAACCATCCAAAACGCGTAAAAATCGCAAACCATTGAAAAAGAATAAACGTAAAAATATTAAAAAAGGGGGGTTATTTGGGTTAGGGGAGAACAATTATTATGAAACCTTAAAAAATTTCAAAGAAGAAGGAAATGTAGATGTCGGTAAGAAATACAAAAAAACATTATCTATATTTTTGAAAGAAGTAGATGAATCAAAATACTTTAAAGAAAAACATATTGTTAAAGAAGGTCAAAATGATGAAGATAAATTTAATGCAGTTGTAAGTCATTTAAAAACAAACTGTGTATTTCAACTTAGAAAAGGAAACTGTAAAGAAATAACTCGTAAACCTGCCAACGTTAAGAACAATTTCAATGACTTTAAACAAGAAGATAATGGAATAAATGTCAAAATACATAGCCACTTGGGAACAGCAAAAATGTTGATTTATTCATTAGGTAAACACCCAGAACTTATCATAGATCAAATAGAAGAGGCTATTGTAAATTTTTAATTCAAATTACTAACAATATCATATACCATACAATTAAATTTAAATACCTATATAAAAACAATTACACGTTGTTATATAGCGAAAAATCATCAAAATATGAACTCACCCAGTGTAGAACAACAAGATGTAATAAATACAATAAAAGAAGGTCATAATGTAATTGTAAATGCTTGTGCGGGGTCTGGAAAATCCACCACAATCCTTACTATGGCTGAGCAAATGCCCAAAGAACGCTTCTTACAACTCACATACAATTCATCCCTTCGGTATGAGGTCCGTGATAAAGTCCGTTCTTTGAAACTTACCAACCTTGATGTCCATACATATCATAGTCTTGCTGTGTTTGCTTATGACGCAAATGCCCACAATGATACTGGTATGCGAAATATTTTATACCAAGAAATGCCATTACGTGATCTTTTCAAACTCGATTTCACCATATTAGTAGTGGATGAAGCACAAGATATGACTCCTTTATATTTCAAATTACTCCAAAAATTTATAAAAGACTCAAAATTACCTTTCCAATTATTAGTTCTCGGCGATCATCGTCAGGGATTATATGAATTTAAAGGAGCAGATACACGATTTCTTACATTAGCCCATAAATTATGGAAAAATATACCTTTTATAAAAACGCAGTCATTCATTCATAAATCATTGAAAATGTCTTACCGTATTACCAAACCTATTTGTAACTTTGTAAATAATGTTATGTTTGGAGAGGAATATATGCACGCTTGTAAAAGCGGTGAAAATGTTTATTATATCAAACGAAATAGCCATCAATCCGAGTCCATTATTTGTCATCATATCCTTTCTTTACTTGAAAAGGGCGCTAGACCCGATGATTTCTTCATCTTATGTGGCTCTATTCGTGGTGGACGTATGAAAAGAATTGAAAATGCTCTTGTTTTACATAATATTCCTTGTTTCGTCCCACTTTTTGAAACCGATAAAATGGATGAACGTGTTATTAATGGCAAAATCGGTCTATCCACCTTTCATTCTGTCAAAGGTCGCCAACGCAAATACGTCTTTATTATGGGCTTTGATAATGGTTATTTTGAGTTCTATGCAAGAAATTTACCTCATAATACCTGTCCAAATACCCTCTATGTGGGCGCTACACGCGCTAGTTCCAAGCTATTTTTGTTTGAAAGTGACAATTTCAGCACGGATCGTCCATTAGAATTCTTACAATATGACCATCATCAACTTGCCAAAAGCGATTTCTGTAAATTTTTAGGAACACCGCGCAGTATATTTTACGAGAAATCGGAATTAGACAAACGCGAAATTGCTGTCCAAAATACTACTCCCAGTGAACTTATCAAATTTATGCACGAAGATGTTCTTGATATTATCACTCCCATATTAGCAAGAATTTATACTGTTACCACCCCTAAACAAGAAACCTTTGAAATACCAGCCATTGTCCAAACTGGTGCTAAGTTATACGAAGAAGTCAGTGATTTAAATGGTATTGCCATTCCTTGTATGTATTATGATGAAATACAACGCAAATGGAATAATGATAACCGCAGTGTATTATTTGATATGATCTTAGAACGATTTATTACCATTGAAAAACCACACGCCTATTTGAAGGAAGCTGTGGAAAAGGTTTCCGAAACGATGACTTCTATTACTGATTATTTATATGGCGCGAATGTTTATAAAGCTATTGATGAGCATTATTATAGTAAATTACGTCAAATTGATGTAGAACAATGTACTTGGCTTAGCGATGAAGATATTGAAAAATGTAAATTACGCATTCACGAAGTTATCAGTCAAGACTGCGAATCCAATAAACCGAATGCTGAGTTCTGTATTATTCATAATTCCGAAGAGGAAAAACACCAAGCAATTGACCAAATATTAGACGATATTTGTCCCGACAATTTACGCTTCCGCTTTACTGCTCGTGTTGATTTAGAAACTGATAATTACATTTACGAACTCAAATGTACTTCTGAATTATCATTAGAACATAGGGTACAAGTAGTCATTTATGCCTGGTTATACAAGATTTTAGGATACCCTGAAAAAACATTCCGTATTTTCAATATTAAAACTGGAGAAATGTTGACATTAGATGCATCTATAGAAGATTTGAGTATGATCATGCGAACAGTCATTAAAGGAAAATATACAAATACCAAACGTTTGGATGACGATGAGTTTTTACAATCACAAGAAACACAAGAAA
>VMHT01123796.1_pt1 | contig 12535 bp, 8 predicted proteins | sample 4693611 | NCBI WGS metagenome assembly VMHT01 (sample SAMN12280063, study PRJNA550983) | marine metagenome | isolation source: seawater sampled from same location over 5 years 0.02-0.2 micron viral filtrate | place: USA: collected off the coast of southern California halfway between the port... ...
ACTTCGGGTGGTGTTGTAACATCAGAAGTTATTGAATATACAGAATTATCTGCTGTATCTGGAACTGCAAATCTTATTGGTTGTACAAGGGGTGCATCGGGTACTACTGCAGTTTCTCATAGTGCCCAAATTGAATCTCCAGATAATGCATCGACATATACTCTTGTATATTTCGACAATTTTCTTTAATAAATAAAAGTATAAAATAAAAAAGCGGAAGAATAATGCCTTCACTAGTCACTGACAACTTCAGGGTTTTTGCTGCAGAACAGTTTATTGAATCACTTGAAGAACCATATGATAGCAGTAATAATGCGGAAGCAGATTCTTCCGCTGCAGCTCAATCATATAGGAGTAAGGTCTATCTGTTTATAGGTAGATCACAAAACTGGACCCTAGAAAGATATTCCGGTCAGTCGGCCGTAACTGAGTTTGCTCCCCCAGATGTATATGATTCGTTTAATGACTCCAATGAAGTCTATGATGACATGATTGCTGTTAAGAGAATTAACAGTACTGATGTTTCTAAAGTTATTAAAAGACTTACTTGGAAAACTGGTGTTAAGTATGATATGTATGAAAATGATTATACATCTACAAATTTGTCTTTGAATGGTCATTCAAACCTATATGATTCACAATCATATGTTGTGAATAGTAACTTCCAGGTTTATAAGTGCATTTATAATGGAATTAGTCCTACTTATCCACAGGGTAGAGCATCTACAGTAGAACCATCTGGAACTGCAACTTCTATTATTGAAAGTGCCGCGGATGGTTATAGATGGAAGTATATGTACACTATTAATATTTCTGATTACATCAGATTTGTTTCTAGTGATTTTATGCCGGTTAGGGTTGATTCTACAGTTGCCGCAGCTGCTGTTGATGGTGCTGTAGAACAGTTAATTATTGATAACAGAGGAACTGGTAATACAGCAAATGCTACTTATTACTGTCCGATTGTTGGTGATGGAACAACTGATGCAATTGCAAAAATCATAATTAGTGCTTCTGGTGGTATTGATAGTATTGAATCGGAAAGAGTTGGTGCAGGGTACACAAGGGCAAAGGTAGTGTTGACAGAAGCATATTCCACACTATCTAATGCATTATCTAGATCTGGAAGTAGTGTTTCTCTTTCTGGAACAGTAAGTACAGTTATTTCACCTCCTGGTGGTCATGGTTCAAATCCTCCAATGGAACTTGGTGGATATAGAGTTATGATTAATAAGAGTTTGGAGTTCCTAGATGGAGATGGAGATATCCCAGTAAATTCTCAGTTTAGAAGATTTGGATTGATATCAGATCCAAAAAATGTCAGTAATACTGATCTTATTACTGATACAGCAACTGCTTGTTTTGCTATGAAATTCCCTGCTGTAACCAATGTCAATTTTGACATTGGCGAAGTTATTACACAATCAACAACTGGTGCAAAGGGAAGAGTTATTCATTGGGACTCAATCACAAAAGTATTGAGATATTATCAGAATGAACATATTGATGAGACCCAAAGTGGTCAAAACCAGTATAAGTTAGTTCCTTTCAGTGGATCAAATGCTGTAACTGGTGGTACTAGTGGTGTTACTGCTACACCGGATACCGCTTCGTCTGGTACTGGATCATTTTTTGGTGTTGCATTTACTACTGGATATGCAATACCAGAAATTAAGAAAAATAGTGGAAACATTATTTACGTTGAAAACAGAAAAGCAGTAAACAGATCTACCGACCAAACTGAAGATATCAAATTAGTCGTAGAATTCTAAAATAAATAGCAAAAAGAAATCCCTGAAGGTCTTATAAATGCAAGATACAAATCTCAAAATATCACCATACTTTGATGATTTTGATCGTTCAAAAAACTATCAAAAAATTCTCTTTAAACCAGGATACTCTGTACAAACACGAGAACTTAACTCGATGCAGAGTACTCTGCAGAATCAGATAGAAAGGTTTGGTCAACATGTGTTCAAAGAAGGGTCTGTAGTAATCCCAGGAAATGTTCACTTCGATTTAAGTTTTAAAGCCGTTCTTGTACAGGGACTCATTAATGGCATTTCTGTAGAAACTTATAGAACTAATCTAAAAGGTAAAATTATTACGGGAGTATCTTCAGGGGTTCAAGCGGAAGTTGTAGATACAATAAGTGCATCAGAATCAGAAAAAGAAACTATCACATTATATGTAAAATATCTTTCAGCTGGTAATATTGAAAATGATACTCAACTGAGTACATTTAAAAATAATGAGGTCATTACTGATGAATCTGGAACTCCAGTAGCAGTAACATCTGTACAAAATGCATCTGCTTATACTGGATCTTCAGCAACAATTACTGCTGGAGTTTATTTTATCCGTGGATTTTTTGTAGAAGTAGCAACCCAAAAAATTATTTTAGATCAATATACAAATGAACCTTCATATAAAATTGGTCTTCAGGTAAATGAAAGTTTAATAACTTCTGATGATGATTCTACTATATTTGATAATGCATTAGGTTCGACAAACTTTGCTTCACCTGGTGCAGATCGATTAAAGATAGAACCAAAATTAGTAAAGCAAAATTTAACTTTTTCAAGTAGTGCTAATTTTATAGAATTACTTCGTTTGGAAAGTGGGAAAGCAACTTTAACCGCACTTTCTGAAGATTCAATTTATAATGAACTTGAGAAAAATTTAGCAAGAAGAACTTTTGATGAATCTGGAGATTATACAGTAAAACCTTATACGTTCACTGTTAGAGAAGCTTTAGATAATGGAACTAACAATGGTGTCTATCAGTCTGGTGAGAGAGTAAAAGATGGTAGAACAATTGTAAGAGTTGCATCTGCAAGTGATCCAGCAGACTCAATTCTGGGAGAAGATTTTTATGCTTTAGAACTTTCTCCTGGAAAAGCATATGTTAAAGGATTTGAAGTAAATACTGATAGAAAACAATATGCAATTGTACCAAAACCAAGAGAAACAAATACTCTTAACAACAATGGTTCCGCTCTAAATATTGGTTCTTATTTTAAAACTCAACACTCTACAGTAAAGGGAGCAATAGCATTTCCAAATTCTATTTCTTTGAAGGATGTTGATGGGACTGAGATTGGTAGAGGTATTGCAGTTGGATTGACTGAAGGTAAATTATACGTTACTGAGATTAGCACATATCAAACAATCACTATAACTACTGGTCAAGCTCATAATTTTGCATCTAATGATTTTATGACTGGAGTTACTTCTGGTGCTACTGGTTTTGTAAAATCTGTTTCTGGTCAGACTATTGTTTTACAACAAGTTACTGGTACTTTCGTGACTGGAGAGGTTGTAAGTAATAGTAGATTTACTACGTCACAACCAACAGTATCTACAATTTCCAGAGAAAAATTAGAAAATGTAAGAAAGATTGAAAAAACTTCTGGTGGATTTGAAGTTCAGATAGAATTAGAATCTGTTAAGGTAAGTGGTTCTTCTTTTAGTGTAACTAGCAATAGTTTAAGTGGAATCGGAACTTCGTTTGTAGAAGAACTTTCTGCAAAATCAAAAGTCAGAGTTGGTACTACTGATGTAGAAGTTACTAGTGTTACTTCGGGTGCCGTTGTAATAGCATCAGGCATTTCAAATGGTACTTATTATGATGTCAAAAAATTAATTACTAAATTTTATACATCTAGTAGTGGTTATACAACTAGAGTTTCTTCTAGACCAGTAAAAAATGTATCTGATAGTGTTGTAAACAAACTAGTTTATACTGGTGAATACGTAACCAGTACTAATGGTAATTTCATCATTCAGGCTTCTCCATCAGAGACTATTGATAAAAATTCAGTTATAATTACTACATCTACAGCGCTTGCTTCTTCTGTTAGTCTAGATCAACCAGCTGGTTCTAATAATGTTATTAATGTTGATACTGGTGAAGCAGCAGGTGTTCCTGTCAGTGTATATTACAATAGTAGATCTTCCAACCCAAAGGTAAGAAAGAAAGAACTTGAAAAATATATTTTCTTGGTTGTTGATAAACTTAAGGATGGTACTAGCAACGATAATAATATCTATGGAACTAGAGTTCAAGATAAGGAAATTTCACTTAAATTTGCTGATGTATCAAAGGTACATAGAGTTCACGAAGCTGTAAGAGGATCAGATACTACTAGTGCATTATTAGATTCTGTTATACTTAACACTGTATCTGGATTAAATGTTGGTGATATTATTGAAACTGATAATATTAGAGCATATATTGTTTCTATTGATTCATCTACTAATAAAGTTTATGTTACTTATGAATCCAGCAAATTTCAAATTGGTGACAATTTAGCAATTGCTGTAACAATTCCAACTAATGCTGATGTTGGTGATATTTTTGTTAGACAGTCTTTACATGGTAGATATATTGATATTACTGATGATTTTATCTTCTCTAGAAATGATACTTCAGATCTATATAAACCATCAAAACTAATCAGGAAAAAAAATTCTGCGGTTCCATCTAAAAAAATTATTGTTATTTTTGATTACTTTAGTCATAGTAATTTAAGTAATGATTTTTATTCCATAGAATCGTATGGTGAATTAACATATAAGGATATTCCAAGATCTTCTTTATCTACACCAATGTCTGATCTTATTGATTTCAGATTCTATACCCCTAATTCTCCAATAACAAGTTCTACTGAAAATGGATCTTTTGAAAAACCACATAGAGAAATTAATAGTGTATTTAACACATATGCAGCTAATTACACAACACAACCAGTTCCATTCCCATCAACAGTATTTTCATCTGATGTAGAATCATACTTAGGTAGAAATGATAGTGTATATCTAACACAAGATGGTAAATTAAAGGTTGTAACTGGAGCAGATTCTATAAATCCAAAGTCAACTTTAGATCCATCAGTCGGTCTATTAATTGGATCCGTACAACTACCTCCATATCTAAAGAGTGTCTTTGATGCAAAGGTATCTTTTGAGGATAATAGACAATATACAATGAGAGATATTGGAAAGATTGAACAAAGACTATCTAATGTAGAAAATTACACAACACTAAGTTTACTTGAATCTAATACTGTCAATTTGAATGTTTTAGACGAGGATGGCAAGAATAGATTTAAGAATGGTTTTGTAGTAGATAATTTCAGATCTACTAGTGTAGCTGACACAACAAATTATGATTATACATCATCTATTGATTTAGATGAAGGTTGTGTACGACCATATCCATATGTAAATAATGTTGGTTTTACTTTCAATGACACCAGTAGTACTGCTACTAAAACTGGTGAATATGTAACTATTCCATATACTGAGGTTAGATATGCATCTCAACCATATGCAAGTAGAGTAGAGAATGTAACCCCATTCCAATCATTCTCTTTCATTGGAGATATGACTTTGGCTCCGAAGAAAGATATTTGGTATGATACCAATAGAGAAATAGTAGAAGGTCAGAGTATTGACCTATCACAAAGTATTAGTACATTATTTGATTTGGTTGTTCCTGGTGGTACTATTTGGAATGATTGGTCCACAACACGTACTGGACGTGGTAATGGCGGAACGTGGTTTGAGGATACTAGAACTGGAACACAATATGATGTTGGAACTTTGGATGTGGAATTAGAGTCTGGTGATACTATTAATGATGTTATAGATTTAAAATATGCAAGATCTAGAATTGTCAATGTTTCTGTAAAAGCTTTAAAACAAAGAACAGATCATGGATTATTCATCAACACTGTTGATGCATCACAATTCACGTATCCAAAAATACTTAGAGATTTAAAGAATGATAATAACAATAAGTTTGTTGTTGGTGAACAAGTAAGACTATATCCATCGGATGTTTATACTGCATCTGGAGTTATTAGATGTATTCAAGTAGACCCTGTTAATTATAGGAGATATATTGAAGCAACCGTTCAGGATCCTAACAAATTCCTAACCTCACAGGAAATTGAAACATCTGATTATGACAGTAATGGATATACATCAAATACAACTATGTTGGTAATTGATGGTATTAAAAATTGGGATAATACTGAAAGTCAAGTAGAATATCTTGGAAATGATTTTATTATTGAAGGTCAAACTTCACTCGCAAAAACTAGAGCAAATGGTAAAAGAACTCAACAGTTGACATCTACTGGTGGTGGAAATCTAGATGCATTTGTAATTATCCCACCATTTAGATTTGAGACCGGAGATTTAGAATTTAAATTATCTGATGATCCAGATAACTTCCAAGTTAAGAATTTAACTGGTTCTTATGCAACTGGTATTTTCTATTCACAAGGAACCCAGTTAGATGTAACTTCTACTATAACAACATTAGAAGTTCCAGAAGTTTCTATATTTAATGTATCAGAAAGTACACCTAGATTTGTACCAGATCCACCACGTCCACCTGGTGATCCTCTAGCACAATCATTCTTAATTGAAGAAACTGGAGGTGCTTTTGCTACATCATTAGAATTGTATTTCTTAACTAAAGACGAAATAGAACCAGTAACGGTAGAAATTAGAACAGTTGAAAATGGAAATCCAACATCTACAGTTGTTCCAGGATCTGTAGTTACATTACCGGCTTCTAGTATAATAATTTCTAATGATTCTACTGCTTCAACAAAATTCACGTTCCCGAATCCTATATATCTTTCTGATGCAAATGAGTATGCTTTTGCAATCAGAAGTAGCTCCACAAAATATAATCTGTGGGTATCTAGAGTAGGTGAAGAAGATATTGCGTCTGGAGTTACAATTGATAGACAACCTCATGTTGGAGTTGTATTCAAATCTGCAAACTCTTCAACATGGATCTCTGATCAGTATGAAGATGTTAAGTTTATATTGAATAGGGCAAAATTTGAAACTGGAACAACTTACACAACAATTTTAAATAACAATATTATTCCTGATCAAAAATTACAATCAAATTCACTTTATATGATTGAAGGATCATCTATAATTAGAGTAACCCAACCAAATCATGGCATGCATCAAAGTGATAACAAGGTTAGTATAACTGGAGTTCAATCAGATACATCTTCTGGATTATTATCGTCTGATATAACACCATCGGTAACCACAATTAGTATAAATGATATTACTAATTCTCCAATTTCAAACTTAGGTGTAATTGAAGGTTGGGGTACTATTAATAATACTGTAATATCTGGATCAAATTCTGGATTTATTAAAATAGAAGATGAGATAATTTCTTATACTGGATTATCTGGAAATACTTTAAGTGGGTGTGTCAGGGGTGCTTTAGGGACTACTGCAAAAATTCACTTAGCACAAACACCAGTACAATGTTTCCAATTGAATGGAATTCCATTGAGTCAAATTAATACTAATGTTCAAATAACGAATGTTATTAGTTTAGATGAATATGAATTTACTGTAAGTTATTCTGCTAACTCAACTAAGAGAAGCGGTGGTAATAAAATTCGTGCATCTAGAAATATTTCTTATGAATCAATTACTCCACAAATTTCAACATTAGTTCCACAAGATACTGTATGTCAAGTTAAATTGGGTTCTGTATCTGGAACTAGTATTGGAAACTCCAGTCAAACATCGTTTGTTCAAAAAGGATATGAATCAGTTGAAAACAATGTAGAAAATTTATTGACAGATCCTAGAATTGTACTATCACCAATTAACAATACCACGTATGCTGGTGGATCTCCTGGTACATTAAATACACAAATTACTTTGTCCACAACAAATGATTATCTAAGTCCTGTAGTTGATTTACAAGGTTCTTCTATCATTACTATTTCAAATAGAATAAACAGAGAAACACTTAATGGTGCTCTAGATTTAACTTCAGAACTTCTACCATCTGGAGGTAAACACTCTTGTTACATAACCAAGAAAGTATCATTGGAAAATGAATCTACATCAATAAAAGTTTTATTTGATGCTATTAGAACTGGAAATAATGATATCAAAGTCTTTGCTAAAATCAAAGGTGATAGTCAACTTGGATCATTTGATAATATGAGTTATATTGAAATTCCAGCTGTTTCTTATCCTGCTTCAGAAACAAATGTTCAATATCGCGCATTTGACTTTGAACTTAAAAATATAATTGAGTTCCAAGAGTTTAGTATTAAGGTTGTAATGATAGGAAATGATCAAAGTAATGTTCCTAAAATTAAAAACTTTAGATCAATGGCGTTAGCAATTTAATGACTAAATTAAAAGTTGAAGGTCATCCAGACCTAATAAGAGATCCAAAATCTACTGCTGTGATAAACAACAGTAGACAAGATTATGAAGATTATATGAATAACTATAGAATTCGTAAGATGAAAAGTGATCGGATGGATTCTATGGAATCTGATATGAAAAATATCAAAAATGAATTAGACGAGATAAAGTCTCTCCTTTTAAGTTTAACTAATAGATAAATATTAAGGAGATCATATAAATAAAAACAAGTGGTAAACTCCTATGGCGGCTGTTCACAATCTTTATATTGACCAAGGTGCAGATTTTTCTGCGGATATTGGAATCTTCGATGATTTCAATACGGCTTGGGATTTGTCTGGATATACCGGCGCGGCTAAAATTAAAAAGTCATACTATAGTTCTACATCAACACCATTTGCAGTTTCTGTGAATGCTGCTGGAACTATAACATTAGCTCTAACAGCAGCTAATACATCAAATCTTTCAGAGGGGAGATATTTGTATGACGTTGTGATTACATCAGCTGGTGGAAGTAAGACCAGAGTCATAGAAGGTTTAGTAACTATAAACCCAGGAGTAACAACGTAACATGAACACCAAAGTTACAGTATCAAATCAACCTCAAGTAATCAAGGTCACATCTGGAGGAGTTAATACTCTTTCAAATTTATCTGACGTGAATTTTAATAATGCAACCGACGGCGCTCTTTTACAATATGATGCAGCAAGCAATACATGGATTGCTGAAAATGTTATTGAAAAAAGCGGTCTTAAAATAAACGGCGGCAACTTCTAATTCCCCAATAGGTATCAAAAAATGGCAACTATTTTAAAGATCAAAAGATCTAGTACTAACCCAACAGCAACCCCAGGAGCGCTTGGGCAAGGTGAACTTGCCTATGGTGAAGGTACTAGTACGTATACTGACGCGCAGAGTGCTTCAGTAACTTCTTTCGGTAAACTGTTTGTTGGTAGAGGAACCGAAACAAATGGTGAAGCCGCTAATATTGATATTATTGGTGGTAGATATTTCACCGATCTTTTAGATCATGGTCATGGAACAATCACTGCAAACTCTGCAGCAATTGTTGACTCTGCTAAAAAGGTCGATGAATGGAATGTAGATAATATTACGTTAAATGGAAATACAATTTCCACAACAAACTCAAATGGTGATCTCACAGTAGACACCAATGGAACTGGTGATGTAATTATTACCGGTGCTGCTACTCTAGGAACTAACACATTTAAAATCACTGATGGTTCAACTGACAGATTCGTAGTTGATTCATTCTCTGGTGCTATTGACATTACAACTCCATCGTTAAGTACTGCAGATACCGCATTAAACATTGGATCAACTTGGAATAATGCTGGTGCAACATTCTATGGTATTGATGTTGATGTAACCAATAGTGCTTCTGGTGCTAACTCCAGACTACTCAATCTATCCGTTGGTGGTGCAGATAAGTTTAATGTTGACTTATCCGGTACTGTTTACATGACCGGTAACATTGAATTTGCAAATGCTACTAATTTTTCTCTTCAAGATAATACTGCAGACGCATTCACAATCAAAGAAGGTACTAACAAGTACGTAGATATTGATACAACAAATGGTTCTGAGTTAATTACATTTGGAACTGGTAATGTTGATATTGATAACGATCTAAACATCGATGGTGGAGATCTAACCACTAACCAAACCACATTTAACTTACTAGAAACTAACGCTACTACCGTCAATGCATTCGGTACTGCTACTGCGATTGACGTTGGTGCTACTACTGGTACGTTCACTCTAAACAACCCAACTTTAGTTGGTACACAGACAACACAGAATGTATTCAACTCTACCGCTACAACGGTAAATGCATTTGGTGCTGCTTCTACATTAAATATCGGTGCAGCTGGTGGAACAACTACACTACGTTCTGGTACTTTAGTTGGTACTGAAACTACTCAAAATGTATTCAATACAACTGCTACAACAGTTAATGCATTCGGTGCAGCAACTACACTAAACATTGGTAATCAAGGTACTGAAGTTGATTTTGGTGATCTAAGAATTCTTGGGTCAACCATCTATAGTGATAACTCTAACGCTCAAACGATTACTATTGACCCATTCCCAGCAGGTGGTGATGCTGGTGGTAATGTTGTTGTTCGTGGTAACTTGCAAGTCGCTGGTACTACAACAACGGTCAACTCAACTCAGATGACCATTAATGATCCTGTCTTCACTTTGGGAGATAGTGTTAGTGAGAAAACTGTTAAACCTGCAGCAAACAGTGGTCAAGCAAATGTTGTTCTTGACAGTGTAGATGGTCTAAATGCAGGTGATGTTGTTTCTGGACATGCATCTGTTCCAAATGGAACTACTATTAGTTCTATCAACACTGGAACTAAGACCGTTACTCTTAGTGCAAACCTAACTGGTAGTATTGTAGCAAGTGCAAATGAAGCAATTGTCGCACTAACATTTACTCAAGGTGCTGACGATAACCAAGACCGTGGTATTGAATTTAAGTATTTCAATAGTGGTCTTAAGACAGGTTTCTTTGGATACGATGAGTCTGGAACTTCAGAAGGTGGTTCCACAACTTACTACTTTACATACATCCCAGATGCAACAAATACCCAACAGGTATTCTCTGGTACAGTAGGTAAAGCATATTTTGATACTGTAAAATTAGAAATTGGTAACACTAGTGGTGTTCCATTCTTTGATCAGTATAAGAGACTAACCACAACTGCTACACCAGGTTCTGCTGATATTACTACATCAGATAAAATTCTGACTACCAATGGTGCAACTGGTGTTCCTGTTTGGACTACTACTTTGGACGGTGGTACATACTGATAAATAATTAAAATTATGAGGTAATTATGTCTCCTGAAGAAGCGAACAATTTAATGCAAGTAATGAGTAATAAAATTAATCAATTAACACAACAGAACATAATTCTTGAATCCCGTGTGATGACATTATCCGCCGCGTTGGAAAGTATGAAACAAGATGAATCCGATGATGGTGGAAATTATGATGAGACCCCACCAGTAAAGCAAAATAATGGCAAAACCAAGCAGCAGGACTGAACTAAAGGAGTACTCTCTCCGTAAATTAGGTAAACCAGTTATTGAAATAAACGTCGATGATGATCAAATAGAAGATCTTATCGACGATACTATTCAACTTTTTAATGAAAGGGTTTATGATGGAGTTGAGCGTGTATACTTAAAGTATAAAATTACTCAAGATGATATTGATACTGGTAAGGGTAGAAACATAACTACTCAAAAAACCGACACTAATGCTGGTGTCACTCCTGCTTCTAGAACTTTAGACTTTGAAGAAGGTAGAGGGTATTTGACAGTACCTGATCATATTATTGGTATTCAAGGTGTCTTACCAATTTCCAATACATATGTTTCTAATATGTTTGGATTTAGATATCAATTTTTCTTAAATGATTTTTATAATTTTAGCTCATATGACATCTTAACTCTAGAGATGACTATGCAGCATATCCAAACATTAGAATTTTTACTTGAAGGTCAAAGACCAATTAGATATAATAAAGTACAAAATAGATTATACTTGGATATTGATTGGAGTAGAATTTATCCAAATGAATATATTGTAATTGATTGTTATAGGGCATTAGATCCAGTAACTTTTACTAAACTCTATAATGAAAGATTTGTGAAAGAATATTTGACATCTTTGATTAAAAAACAATGGGGTCAAAATTTAATTAAATTTAGTGGTATTAAAATGCCAGGTGGAGTTGAATTTAATGGGAGACAACTCTATGATGATGCGCTTGCTGAACTAGAAAAACTAGAAGGTAAAATGTTGAGTACATACGAACTTCCACCTCTTGACTTTGTAGGATGATATGGCAAAAAATGTTTATTTCTCTGGTGGAACCAGATCAGAACAAAGACTCTACGAAGACCTAATTATAGAATCTTTGCAGATTTATGGTCATGACGTTTATTATCTACCGAGAGAAATTGTAAACGAGGATGACCTCTTCACAGAAGACGTTCTTTCCAAATTTGACGAAAATTATATGATCGAGATGTACATCTCTAATTATGAAGGATTTGAGGGAGATGGATCTCTACTAACAAAATTTGGTGTAAGAATTGCTGACGAAGCAACATTTATAATCGCAAAGAGAAGATGGGAAGATTTGATTTCATCTTCAAATAATTTGGTATCTGCTTTCAGACCTAATGAAGGTGATGCAATTTATTTACCACTCACAGATCAATTATTCCAAATTAAATTTGTAGAACACGAAAAACCATTCAGACAATTAGA
>VMHT01198560.1_pt1 | contig 12535 bp, 7 predicted proteins | sample 4693611 | NCBI WGS metagenome assembly VMHT01 (sample SAMN12280063, study PRJNA550983) | marine metagenome | isolation source: seawater sampled from same location over 5 years 0.02-0.2 micron viral filtrate | place: USA: collected off the coast of southern California halfway between the port... ...
AAACTTGGGTTATAGACACTATTTATACAAAAGAACATAACGATATGAAATTTAATAAAACATTTTTTACTCATTTATTAGGCCCAGGAAAAATAGTGCAATGGTTAAGACTAGCTCCAAACGGTCTAATCAGAAATCATTTTAAAGTTACTACAAAGGAGGCCTGGTTGTAATGGGTTCACTTAAGAAAAAATTTGCTAGAACGCTAAGAAAAATTACGCCAAAAGAAATTGCGCCTATCCTACCTATTTTATCTATGGCTATTCCGGGAATGCAAGGCCTTACTCCTTTTATGAAATTTATGTTACCGCAGTTATTAACGGCTGCTGGTTCTGCAAGACAAACTGGAAAAATAAATTTAATGAACCAAGCTTTAACTGGTATTGGTTCTCTTGCTTCAATTAATGCAACTAATGCTGCCGGTGCTAATTTAGATGCGGCAAAAGCTGCAGGTGAAGGTGCAAACGCTGTCTATGTAGATACATTGGGTAATACTGTTGCTGGTGCAAATAACGCGGGTAATGCTCAAGCTTTAGCTGCAGATTTCGCAAAAGCTAAAGATGCAAGTAATTTAGTTACGGCTGTGGATCCAAAATTATATGGTAATAACTTAACAAACTTTAATTATAACGAAACTTTAAACCCAAATTATTTTAATCAAGGTATTAACTCTGTAGCTCAAACTGTAGGTAACAATCAATTCTTAGCACCTTTAGGCAATGCTTTATCAGGTGATAAGTTAGATATGGCAAAAATATTAGCTATAGGAGGTACTGGTGGTTCAATGGCTACAGCGGATTATGCAGGTAAAAAACAATTAGAGTTTGAAGAAGAAGAAGCAGAGAACGAAGCTAAGATAGGCAACTATAGAGATGCCTATGGTGCATTAACAAATTATTTTGCTAATCAAGATTATAACCTAGAAGATTTATATGGTATTGGCAACGTGCCAAGTTTCTTATTAGCAGCTAACGGTGGTAGAGCACAATTAGCTGGCGGTGGAATGTCACCAGGAGAAAGAAACGCTAGAGAAGGACACCAAAACGAAAATAGTGGTACTGGTACTGGTGGTACTGGTGGCAATGGACGTCCAAATATGGCAGACATTTCCGGACCTGTCTCAGGAAATCCAACTGGTGGGGATGGTTCTGGTAATGGTAATGGTAATGGTAATAATGTGTATGGTCCACAACCTGATCCTAATGCTATAACTATAGATAAAGCTGTAGTTAATCTTGATCCAATAACTCCAAACTATGATTATTATAGAAACGATGATGAAGAGGATTATGGGGTAGTTGGAAATTATATAAAAGATATAATAGAAAATAAAGGTATTTCACTTACTGACAACCTTGATTTGGGGATTAACAGTCAAGGATTAGAGCTTGATTATGGTTTTGCAGATGGTGGTCGTATTGGTTTTTCTGATGGTGGTGACAGAAACGCTGCTGGTAAAGATGGTAGTGCAGCTCCAAAGAAAAAAAATGCATATAATCCTGCTGAAGGACTACCTGAAGGTCTAGGACAATCAGAAATTTATCGTGCTTATATGGATCAATTACCTGAAGATAATCCAGCTAGACAAGCTTATTTTAATACAGGTTTTGTGAGTTTACCTCAAACATCTACAGCTGTTGCAAATAATAATAACGCCGCAAGTAATTATGCCAACACAATTGTTAATAATAATAACGATGTCTTAGATTCAATTGCATATATGGAAAACTATAATCCTTTTGCTAACAATAATAATTTATTTGCTAAGGGTGGTCGTATTGGTTTTTCTGAAGGTAGTGGACCAGATATGGATCGTGTACTAGAACTTGAAGAACAAGGTTTTTCTTATGAAGAAGCTTTTGAAAAAGCTATGCAAGAAAGACGTGATAGGGGTTATGCTGCTGGTGGTCGTATTGGTTTTTCAGAAGGTAGCAATCCAGATATGGATCGTGTAATAGAACTTGAACAACAAGGTTTTTCTTATGAAGAAGCTTTTGAAATAGCAATGAAAGAATTAATGAATAGAGATTATAATGCAAATGGTGGTCGTATTGGCTTGGCTAATGGTGGTACGGAAGGTATAATGGGTGCAATGCAAGCTCCCGGCGTTCCGGCAGGAATGGAATTAGATTACAGAGACACCGGTGGATTTATTCCTATGGGTGGACCAGAAAAAGCTGATGACGTTCCGGCAATGTTATCTAAAAATGAATTTGTTATGACTGCAGACGCAGTTAGAGGTTTGGGTAATGGAGACATTGAATCAGGTGCACAACAAATGTATGATCTTATGAATAATTTAGAGGCGCAAGCATAATGGATGAATATAAAGAAATGATGTCAAACGCATTTCAAATGAAGTTAGCTGAACTTTTAGAAGTTGGGGTGCCTTTAGAAGAAGCTGAAAAACAAGCTATGGATTTTATGCAAAAAGCATTTGAAGGATTAGGTGGTGGTTTTGCTAACGGTGGTCGTATTGGTTTTGATGATGGTGGTTATGCAGAAACTGTAAAAGACTTAATAAAATCTCGAGATGAACTACCTGCTGAATCAGTTACAGTAGCACAAGATAATCCTTATTACGAAGCATTAGTAGCTTCATATGCTCCAGATTTAGCTGTAACTGGTAATACTCCAGTACCACAAGAAAAACTAATTCCAGAAGCTGCTAAACAAAACGACGCTCAAAAATTAGCAATGGAAATGCAATTACGTCAATCGGGTGCATTAGGTCCAAACGAATCTTTAACTTATAATTCAAACACCGGAACATTTGAAATGCCAACCGGTGGTAGTGATGGTAGTGGTATTGCTGGGTATCAACAATATTTAGACAACGCAACTACTGCTAGTGGTGCAGCACAAAAATTATTATTAAACCCAGACGGCACCGCAGCAGCGGCTCCAAGTGCAGATGCTATTGCTAGCGCAGCTAATTATGGAGATTTAGCTGGACAAGCAGCAATTGCAGGGCAAGGTGCAAGTGATCAATATACAACAGCAGCGGAAGGTTATGTAGGACCAAATGCTTATTCACAGTTTATGTCACCGTATCAACAAGAAATTATTGATGCAACACAAGCTGATATGGCAAATCAATTAGCCGAACAACAAGCGCAGCTTGGTGCCAGTGCCGGTAATGCTTTTGGTGGCGGTCGTTTTGGTGTAGCTGAAGGACAACTAGCGGCTGACGGTGCGTTAGGTTCAGCTATGGCTGCAGCGCAACTTAGAACCGCTGGTTACACAAATGCACAACAAGCAGCAGCGCAAGCGTACCAACAACAAATGGGTATGGGTACACAAGCGATGCAACAAGCGATGCAGAACCAAGGTTTATTTTCAAATGCACAACAAAATCAATTAGCAACAGGCCAAGCGCAAGCAGGTCAGTTGCAAAATCAATTACAAAATTTAGGTGCTCAAACGCAAATGCAACAAGGTTTAGCAACATTACAACCAACGTTAGCGGCACAAGCAATTGGCGGTGTTGGTCAAATGGGTGCACAGCAACAAGCGCAAGCGCAAACAGTTCTTGATACAACTAGAGCAGCTAGAAGACAAATAGCTTACGAACCATATGAAAGATTAAGTTTTATGGGTAATCAATTAACCGGACTAAAAGGTGGTTATGGTCAAACACAATTTACTGCTAATCCTGGAACCGGTACTAGTCCAACAGCTGGTATCTTAGGTCTATTAACAGGCGGAGTGGGTCTTGCAACGGGGATCGCGGGTATGATGAACCCAGCACCAAATCCTTTTGCAGCTATATCTGGAATGAGTGCATCGTAATGAGTAATACTTTAAAAAGAAAAATGTTTAAATTAGGTGGTGAGGTTAGTAAGTCTCACGGCGTTGGATTAACCTCAGGATTAAAATTTAATAAAGGTGGTAAAGTTGCTCCTGTAGGTAGTGACGTTTATCCAAAAGTTATGGGACCTGATGGTCAAATGAGAGAAGGACATAATCTTGGAATGACAATTGCTAAAGGTTTATATGGTCTTGGTAAAAATTTAAATCCTTTTAAAGGTGGTGGAGAAGGTGCAATGGGTACTACTTATAAAGCAGCTAAGAATTTATTTTCAGGTGGTAAAGGTATTATGGGAAATATAAAAGGTTCTGGAAATATGTTTGGTAAATATATTAAAGGTACTGGATCAGGTCGCGCTGGAAAAACAATTACGGAAACCGGAACAGGTGCTGCAGGTAGATATGTTACAAGAAGAACAGGAGAAAGAGCTTTTACTTCTGCAGATAGAGCCAGACAAGCTTTAAGAGCCGCGCAACTTGGGGCAATGCCTACTGGTGTAGGGCTTATGGGTGCAGGTATGGGGCAAGCAGCTTTACAAAGAGCAGGGCTTATTAATCCAATAGAAGAAAATGATAATCCTGTTACAAAAACATTAAAAACCCTTATTGGAGGATCAGCAGATTTTAATTTATTTAATGCGGCTAATATATACGGACAAAAAGCATTTGGAGTAGAAGATCCTAAAGGTTTTTATGAAATGATAGCAGGTGGTAAAAGAACAGAAGAAACACCACCAGCAAAAAAAGTTATTAATGATGAAATTGATAACTATGAAAATATGAAGAGTGATGCAGAGAAAAATGCTGAAATGATGTATAAAGCTATGGGCGGTGGTGCTAACTTTGATTCTACCCTTGTAAGTAATGCTTTACTACAGGCAGCACCATTCGTTGCAAAAGGTGAATATGCTGAAGCTTTAGCAGCTGCAGGAGACGTTGTTAATACAGAAGTTGCTGCAGACAAAGAATTACAAAAACAGATATCAGGTACAATCATTGAACAAGAAATTGCAGGAAAAATGGCCGATGATGATATGATTAGAAAAATGGTTGCCGAAGGTAACTATGAAAATGCTTTTGAAGCGCGTCGTGCTTTACAAGCTAGTGATCAAACTGACGATGTTGCTATGGCTATTTATGATAATAAAGATCAATTAGACGTAGAAACAATGGTTGTTGGTAAAGTTTATACTGACGTTAAAAACGCATCTGGTGATTTGTTTGTTGTAAAAAATTCTTCAGGACAAGTACAATCATTTAATAGATACCAAGATGCATTAGCTTACGCAGAAACGTAGGGGTTAGTATGGCTATTCCAATACTTACATCAACGGCTTTAAAAGGTTTAACAAAATCTAAAGATATAAAAGGTCTTTTACTTAAAGGTACTAATTTAGTTTTTAGAAAAGATCTTCCAGCTTTTTTTAAAGATGATAAAAAACTTAAAAAAAAATTATATGATATGGGTTATCGTGTTAGCTCTACAAATAGAATAACTCCTTTTAAACAGTTTGGTAAAGCTACTGAAGAAAACGTTAACAAAGCTGCTCCTAAAATAAAAAAATTAGAAAAATTTTTAAAACCATACATAGAAGAAACTAAAATAAATTCTGTTAAAAAACGCATTGAAACTGTTGGTCCGCTAACAGGGTTACTTCGTGATGGTAGTGGAAAAATGAGACCTATAACTTGGTCAAGAACAAATAATGTTACTTTTAATGCACCGGCAAAAGGGTTTAATAGTGTTGCGGAAATGAGAACTTCTTTTATAAAAGATATTGATAACCTTATACAAAACCAATCTGCAAGTTCAAGACAAAAATTATCAAAAAAAATAATGAAAAAATATGATTTTAAAAGTCAAGAAACTTTTGGTAAAGTTAAAGGTGCGGTAGCGGAAGAACTTGCAAACAAAAAAAACTATAATTTAAACAAGCAAAAAAATATATCTTCTAAAAAAAACATAAACACTATAAAAGCCGCAATAAGACAAAAAAATTTAAGAGCTACAGAAAACCCTTATTTAAATGACTATATATTAAGAGGAACTCCCGGTACTCATCTTGGACACGCAATGCAAAAAGCTAAAGCAGGTGAAGAACCTGTTACCACTTTACAAAGTTTAGCTTATCAACCATCTTCATTAAATAATAGTTCTATATTATCTGGATCTGGAAAAAACTTTAATACTTCATTAGAAGCAAGAAGAAATTTTAATAATGAAGCATTAGAAAAACAAGTACGTATTTATGAAAATAGCGGTGATCTGGCTAGTGGTAAATTTAATTTAAAGGCTGCTAATAAAATTGACACTTTAAATAAAAATGCAGAAAAACTTGTTGCAGAATTTCCTGGAGCATTGCAAGCTAAAATATATGATTTTACTGATGGTGTAGGAAAACCAGGTAAATTTATAAATTTTGGAAAAGTAGATAATTCTTTAGATAGGTTAAACATTATGGATAGTAAAGTTACTCCGGATTTTACTTTATTGGATGAAGCTCTAACGCAAATGATTACACCTAAAGTTAAACATATGAATAAAAACAAAATAGTTAAAATGTTACCTACAACAAAAAAAAGTTTTTCAAAATATAATGCAGACATAGCTAAGAAAAAATATAATTCAAAAAACAGTTTAGGCGCAGGAGCATCGATTGAAGACGTAGCTAAAAAAATTGCTAATAGCACTTATGAGTCTTTAAAACCTATGAAAAGAAAAAACATAAAAAACGATGATTACTATAAATTATTTATGAATTTAAAAAAAGAATACGGTAATGATACTACTACTATACGAGATATTTTTACTAAACAATTTTCTGATGATTTAATACAAGATTATTATTTAAAAGTTGGTAGTAAAATACCAAGTGTTAATCCTGCTAACTATGCTAAAAATTTTCCTATGCCTTTACAGTTTAAAAAAAATGGAGGTAGAATTAAATTAAAAACAGGTGGTCGAGTTTATTTAGCTCCTGGCGGTAAAGTTTATCAACCAACTAGTAGTTCCGATAATAGTAGAGTTGGAATGTTTGAATCAATTTTATCAGGTATTGGTGCAGGTATTCTAGATATACCAAAAGGTGCTTTTAGTTTAGGAGCCTCGTTAATAGATTTAGGTGCAGGTACAGATACTGCAGCTGATATTGAAATGTGGTTTGATAATTTAACAACATTAGATGAAAGAGCTGAAGCAACTACTGCTGGTAAAATTACTCGTATTATGACTAACTTGGGTATACCGGGTACTGCTGCATTTAAAGCTGGTTCAAGAATGGCACGAACTGCTATTGAAGCTAAAGAAGCAGGCACACTTTACAAGTTTACTAAAAATACCGCAGGTGCTTTAGAAAAAACATTAACTAACAAAGGTCGTATGTTACAAACACTTGGCGGTGTAGGGGGTGTTGGTGCAAGTGATGCTATATTTGTAGGTGATGCTGAACGTATTGGAACTTTAGGAGATGCGTTTAACATAGGAATAACACAACTTGCTGACAACGACGAGAACAACGCAGCGCGGACCGTGATGAATAGAGTTAAGTTTGGTCTAGACTCAGCATTTTTAGGTGGCGTTATCGGTGGAACGGGAACCGCGATTAAACAAGCGGTGCAAAGAAGTAATAATTTAAATCGTAATAATGATTTGATTGATAAAATTTTAGAGTACACGACACCACAAGGTAAAAAGACTAAAGAGTTTTTTGAAATGGAACGTGAAATGATTGGTAGAAGATCAGCTGATGCCAATAAAGCACAAGAACTACAACGACAATTAGACAAAGAAATAGACGCATTGTACGGACAGATGGGTCAGAAGTTTGGTATTGGAGTACAAAAAGAAAGAACCGCACTTACTAAAATTGTTAATGATGCATTAGTATCAAGTGCTGATGGACCTACGGTTACTCCTATTCTTAGTGCAGAAGGTTTAACAGAAGGTGCTACTTTTACTTTAGGTAATATGACAGTTGATTCTCTTAATGCTTTACGTAAAGCAAAATTAAAAGATCCAGAAGAAGTTATTAGAATATTACAAAGAGCTAGACGAACTATGGATAAATCTTTTACTGATATTGCAAGTAATGTATTTAGGTTTGGTAAATCTACTAAAGAAGCTGCAGATGATACTTTAAATCGTTTTGCTAAATTTAAAACTGCTTTTGAAACTAAGTCTTTAGATTATATTGATGACACTTACAGGATTTTTGGGAATAAAAACAGTGAAGCATTAAAAGGTTTTAAACCTACCGCTGAAGCAGTTACAAATGCAAAAGAATTGTTTAAACAATTAGCTTTCAAAAGAACTGGTAAAACATTAAGCGATGAAGAAGCTGCATACGAAGTAGAACGTATTTTAGTATCTTCTAAAAAACAAAATAAATTTTTAGTTGAAGGCGAAGCAGTGCCTTTATTACAAGATGAAACTGGATTTCTAAAAGACATAGCTATTAAAGACTGGACTAAACCTATGTTGCCTTTAAACAAAGTTGCTGGTGAAGCAGGTGAAGATATTTTAGTTAATGGACTTACACCAAGAAAAGTTATTGAAGATTTATTTGGCAAAGTACAAGATCCTAGTGCAACTATTTTATCTACCTTAAGCGATTTATCTTTGGTTAGACGTAAACACGAATTCTTTGGTGACTTCTATGATACAATGGCTGGTAAACAAATGTTTAATACTAGACGAGAAGCAGCTGCAGTGTTTGGTGATAATAACGTAGGTGAAAAAGCTATACAAATGTTAGCAACAAATCCTGGCGGTAAATTAAATATTGAAGCAGTTAATCCTTTAAACGGTAGATGGTCAAGCAAAGGTATTCAAGAAGCTTTAGAAGAAGTTAATAGTGGTTGGACTACAGTTCTTGATAAAGATAATGTGTTTACTACTTTCTATAATAATTTTGTTCTATATCCAAAAGCAACTTCACAATTAGCAAAAACAGTTCTATCTCCGGTAACACATTTTCGTAATTTAATTTCAGCAACAGCCTTTGCTTCAGCTAACGGTATTATGCCTTTAATGAATAGAGAAGCACTTGATGAAGCAATGGGTGCATTTAGTCAAGTAGGTGCTAGAGGTAGTGAAGCTGCAAACAAAAGATACCGAGAACTATTACGTCTTGGTGTGGTAAATAAAAATGCCAGGTTAGGTGACTTAGAAGATTTACTTGATGACGTAGATTTTGGTACTACTAAATTTACTAATAAAGTTATGCAGAACTTAGGTAAAAAATTAAACAAAGGTAAAGAATATGCAACTGATTTATATACCGCTGAAGATGATTTTTGGAAAATGTATACATTTGCTGCAGAACGTAAACGTATTAAAGATGCTTTAAAAAAATCAGGTATCGACGCAAATGTTTTTGCTAAGTCGTCTGATAATGATTTAGGTATGGCTTTTAAAAATGCTGAAGAATATTTAGATGAAGCAGCCGCAAACATTGTACGTAATAATGTGCCTAATTATGATTACGTTTCTAAGTTTATTAAAGATTTAAGAAAAGCACCAATAGGTAACTTTGTGTCTTTCCCTGCAGAAATTATCAGAACTAGTATAAATATTCTTGGTAAAGGTTTTAAAGAATTTAATTATATAGACCCTATTACAAAAACTAAACCTTTTAGGTCTATTGGTATGCAACGTATGGCTGGTTTTGGTGCTACCGCAGTGGCTATACCATACGGAACCGTTGAAGCATTTAAAGCAGCTTACAATGTAAGCGGTTTAGAAATGGATGCGTTAAGAAGATTTGTTCCTGACTGGTCTAAGAACTCAACTTTGATACCTATAAAAGATGATGATGGTAATTTTACTTACGTAGATTTTTCTCACGCTAATGCATACGACACAATGATACGACCGTTTAAAACTATTATGAATGCAGTAGCAGATGGTAGAACTGACAACGACACAGTTATGGAAGATCTTATGCAAGGTGTAGTTGAGTCTACTACAGAACTTGGTTCACCTTTTATTAGTGAATCTATTTGGACTCAAGCATTAACAGATGTTTTTGTAAGGAATGGAAGAACTAGAGACGGTAGAAGATTATACACAGAACAAACTCCGTATGGTGATCGCTTTGCTACTGGATTATTTCATTTAGTTGAATCACAAACTCCAGGTTCAATTAGTACTATTAAAAGATTATTTAATTCTGTTTTTGAAAGACCTGATGAATATGGTAAGTCTTATGACTTTACCAAAGAAGCTGCAGGTATTGCCGGATTAAGAGCAGTTAAAATTAATCCCGTTAATACAATGAAGTATAAGATCGCTGATTATAGAACTGGTATTAACAATTCTCGTCGTGAGTTTACATCACCATTATTAAAAGGTGGCGTGGTTACACCAGAGCAAATTATTGATAGATATAAATTAGCTAACGAATCTCTATATCAAGTACAAAAAAATATGACTAAAGATTTTTATGGTGCTATGATTTTAGGTGCTAAGGAAGATGCTTTAAAAAGAGAATTTAAAGATAGGGTTTCTAATAAAGCATTAAGAGGTATTATTAATGGTGAGTTTAAACCTTTTATTCCATCAGAAAATATAGAAAAATCATTTAGAGATCAAGCTAGAGAGCTAGGAAACAACAGTCCGTATGCTAGAGCTAAAAACACTATTAGACGATTAGCAGCTCAATATAATAAATTAAAATTGTTTGGTGATAAATTACCGGATTTCCCTAATCCGTTTGCAGGTGAAAACACTGTCTTGTCAACTGAAGGAATTACTAGTAGACTACCTTCATTAAATCTAGGTTTAAATAGCCTTGGGGGATCAGCAACCAATAATACATCTTTAACTCAAGCTAAAGGATCCAAAGTATTTGGATCAAACGATACAATATTTGGAAGTTAATTATGGAACCAAAAACACAAAGAGAACATATTATTTCATTACAAGGACATATAACAGGCGTGAAGAGAGATCTAAACAATTTAAAGGGTGACGTAAAACACCTACATCAAGACATAGAGTCATTGGGTGGCAAGATAGACAAAATCTATTGGGTAGTATTATCTATAGTGGGGGCTGTAGGATTAATGGTTATAGAAACACTGATGGGGATGTTATAATGCAATCAACTGGAATATTAGGTCAAGTAAATAATGAAGCAGCTGTAAGACGAGAACCAGCGACTCCACATACTGAACTACAGCAGAGTAATACGATTCCTAATTTAGCTAATTTAATGGCAAACAATCCAGGCTTTAGTGGTTTTGCTGCCAACCCAACAGAATCTGTTGTGACTGGTGGTCCAACATTATATGAAAGTGCTACTAATACGCCACCCCCTATGAATTTAAATATGCAACCAATGTACCCAAACCTGGATACCAGACCAGGACCGATTGCTGCTTTTGATCCTATGCTTGGTGGTGGTTTTAATCCTGGACTACAACAACCATCTCCACCTCCGCAAGCAGGTACAGCAGGTTTTGACACTAATGCTTTTTCGGATCAAATTTTAACAGGTGTTGGAGATTTGTTTAAAGAATATATGGGACCAGACGAACAATCAACAGGTTTACCAGGAGCGTTGCCAATAGCTCAACCACTACCTGATATTGGAATTAACAGACCAACGCCAGTGAGACCTAGTCCGGGAATGACACCTGGAGGTATGTTCCCAGGATTACCAGGAGGATTACCAGGAGGAATGCGTCCGGAAATAGGTCTGCAACCAGGTCCGGCAACAGGTATACTTGAGCTATTACGAATTGCTCAAAAGCAAGAAGTTCCAGATCCTAATAATCAAGTATTTACAGGAGGTCAACCGGGAGAACAGCCTGATGCTTATAATTATGCGGCTCCTATGGGTGGACCACAAGCTCAATATAATAATTCCAATAGTATTCAAAGCGCTTTTAGAGGTTTCTAGTGATTGGTACTGGTATAATGAGTGCATTAAAAGGTATGGGCGCAGCAGCTAAGCTAGCATCGCAAGGCGTACGACCAATGATTAAACCTGTTAAAGCAGCTAAAGATCTTACTGGTATTACTAATGCAACTAAAGTTATGACTAGAAATTTAATTCAAAACAAAAATTGGGATGGTGTTTTTGATTTGTATAGAGACATAGGAGTGTTGGGTATGCACGGCAGTGCAAAAGGTATGAACGCTAAAATGTTTAAAGGTTTAAGTCCACGTGAACGAAATAATATATTAAAAGAAATAAAAAAAATAAGTTTAGCAGCAAAACCTCCTCAAGGAATTACTAAAAGAAAAGTTAAAGATGTTTTTGATTATTTTGAAGCAGAGTTTGGCGGGTCTATTCCTCTTGATGTAAGTTTACCTTCTGACACTGCAGAGATAATTAAATTTAGACCTAAAAAAGCAGAAGGTGGATTGACGTCACTAACGGATTTATTATAATGAATTTATCAAATAACTTTACATTAGCTGAGCTAACTAAATCACAGACCGCGACCCGCAAAGGTATCGACAATGAACCAGGGACCGTGGAGATTGAGAATCTTATTCACCTAGCGAAAACCATCCTGCAACCAGTGCGCGAGCACTTCGGTAAACCGGTTATGATATCTTCAGGCTATAGAAGCCCAGCGTTGTGCGAGGCTATCGGTTCTTCGGCTAAGTCACAACATGCCCAGGGTGAGGCAGCAGACTTTGAGATACGAGGTGTTGACAACAAGGAGCTCGCAACGTGGATTACAAAAAATTGTGATTTTGATCAGTTAATAT
>VMHT01030887.1_pt1 | contig 12532 bp, 20 predicted proteins | sample 4693611 | NCBI WGS metagenome assembly VMHT01 (sample SAMN12280063, study PRJNA550983) | marine metagenome | isolation source: seawater sampled from same location over 5 years 0.02-0.2 micron viral filtrate | place: USA: collected off the coast of southern California halfway between the port... ...
AATTGATCCCCGCCTGGCAGCATTGGCAGAAAACAACCCCAGCATGGTCGGAAGTATATTTAGCGAAATTGCAAAAAAACAACTCAATCCGCAGCAGGCCAAAATAGAAACTGGTAGAGATAAGTTTAAATATTACATCACCGGGCCAAACGCCGGGCAGCGTGTGTTACCTGGTCAGTTAACCGAAGAAGACGAAGCTATTATGAATTTGCAGTCTAGGCTTGGAGTAGATTTTCAAACGGCAGCAAATATGTTTTACCAGCAACAGGGCTTCACCCTGCCAGGCGCAAACAATCAAACGGTGGCTTTCCTTGAACAAAAAGCAGCGGCGGGAGATGAAAACGCTCAGGCTGCGTTGTTACTTGTAGGCCCAATGGGCGCTAGCGAGGCAATGAAAACCTACATCAACTCACAAAGCACAAACGCCGCAAACAAGACGGCGGCCAACACAAAACAATATCTTAACGGTCTTACTATAAGTGTGTTCCAAGATGGGACAAAGCAAGTGGTCAGCCCAGACAACCAGATACTAACTGGTCCGGCGGCAACCGAGGCTATAAGGATTGCTCAGGCTAATGAAGTTGAGCAAGCGAGGGTCACTGAGTTTGAAACTAAATCGGCGGGTGCTAAAGCTAAGATGGTTCAAACTACTATTAGTAGTTTGATAAATGTGGATAGTTCCTTGCGTAACATGGCAAGAGCCAAGCGAGCCTTGCGTGATTCAATAGCATCTGGTCAGGCTGATATTTCTGGTCCAATAACGCAATATTTTGCAGATATATCAGTTGAAGCGGCTGAACTTACAAGCGCAAGAAATGCCCTCGGTCTAGACGTAGTTGGGTCAGTCACCTTTGGAGCTTTGTCTAAGGGTGAGTTAGATTTAGCTTTAACACAAGGTCTGCCGTTAGGTCTTAGGCCTCAACAACTCTTAGAATTTATAGAACGGCGCGAGCTCGCAATTCAAAAGTACCGTCAATCACTTATGGAAGCCGCACGTATCTATGCAGATCCCGATAAAAATTTCGACGATTACTTAGACTCGCTTGAAAAAGTAAAGGTTGAGAACCCATACAGCAAAAAATCATTTGAAGAGCTGGAGAAATTATACATTCCAATTATGGACGGGACGTCCCCGTTATCGGCTAAAAATCGTCAATTTGTAATTGATGAGGTCAAAAGAAGGGCTGAATGAACTATGAGTACTGAAACATCGGAGCTTTACAGAAATTTAATAAATTCTACTGGCGGTGCAAACAATACGGCTCGTGTGCCAGATGATTATGAAGCAACTACAATGACAAAACTCAAAACGGTTTTGCAGGGTTTAAGCTTTGGCAGCTCAGACGAAATAGAGGCGTTCGTGAGGTCGTTGGGTAAGCAAGATTACGACACAGTTCTTCAGTCAATAAGAGACGATCTAAGCATGTTCCGAGAGGCAAACCCGTTGCAGGCGTTAGCGTTAGAGTCTGGCGGGGCTGTGGCGTCGTCAATCGCGGCGGCTCCCTTTACTGGTGGAGCTTCAATACCCGCAACGGCCGGACGTCTGGCGTTAATGGGCGCGGCTGAGGGCGGCGCGTATGCGTTTAACACTGGCGAGGGAGGTTTTAAAGAAAGGGTATCCCGCGTTCCTGTTGGAGCCGCCACGGGGGCTGTCGTCAACCCGGTTGCAAGCACGGCGCTCAGAAAGAGCGGAGATGGATTGAAAGCATTAGTGCGGTCAGCTCGCAACCTGGTGGGTCGTCGAGGCTCAACCATTGTTAATAACGAAATACAACGCCTGGTGAATAAGCTGCAAAAAACACCAGAGGAAATCGTTCAAGACATAATGGACGGCAGAATATTAATTGAAAATAAAACCCTGGCTGCGGCCGCTAAAGCTTTACGGGCGCAAGGCGGCGAGGCTGGCGATTTAATAAACACCACGTTGACTAATCGCCCGGCGCAAACCAGGCAGCAAGCGGCCAGCGCGGTTGATGAGGCGTTGGGCGGCGACGGTCAACTGCAAGTAGCAAGAAATCAAGCAAACAGGCAGGCCGTCCGTGAGGCAGAAAACACGGCTTACGCGCCATTTAAAACGGGTGAAGTTAACGACGAGGTTTTTGGTGAGTTAGTTATGGCCGTGCAGGCTGTCCCGGCCGCCAGAAAATCATTAATGGAAAAATTCCAAACAAGGGTAAACGACCCAAATTATGAGCCATTGTTTAAAATGAAAGACGGCGATTTACAATTTTTACGCAGGCCAAACCCAGAGGAGGCCGAGGTGGTCAGGCGCAGTTTAGACGCGGCGGCAAGTAAAAAGTTTGCGAAGCCGGGCGGCGGATTTGTCGGCTCAGACATAGCAGAAATCGCAACCGACGTGCGAACCGCAATTGACGCCAATATCCCAGACTTAGCTGCGGCCAGAACGCAGGCCAAACTAGCCAGGGATAACTTTGACGCGTTTGACGCCGGGAGAAAAGCTTTTACTGGTAGTGCCGATGAGAAAATCCTTCAATTGCAAGATTTATTCGCTGCCGGAAATCAGGAGGCAATTGACGCCTTTAGGTCCGGCATGCTGTCATCAATTCAAGCTAGATTAAAAAGTGGAAACCGGGCGAGCTTCATTAAAAATTTATCAGATGATGAGCTGGGCATGAATGAGCTTTTACGCATGGCCTTGCCGGATGAGACAATAGAAAGTGTTTTGAAAAAGCTAGACATAGCGACAGAAAGTAACGCCGCCAAGTCTGCAATAATGGATAGGACTAACACCGCCGAGACCCTGATAGAAAACTCAAATTTTGGATCTAGACTAGGCGCAAACAGTTTAATGCAATTGCAAATGGGCGACCCCAGGGCTTTAGGCGACATAGCTCGCAGCATCGTGAAAATGTTTGGTCGTGATTTAACCGACGCCGAAAACTTACGCATAGCAAAAATCTTAGTTAGCGAAGATCCAGAGCTTGTTAAGTCTGCGGTTACTGACGCGGGCGCGTTAAAACGCCTGGAGGGCATGGTTAACGGCATAATAAACTTATCAGCTAAGGCAGCGCGGCCTGGCGTCGTTCGTCCCTTGTCAGGAGCTTCAGCAAATGAATTTGCCCCAAATGTAAAACCATTTACTGACGGCCTTCTTAATATGATTGGAGTTCAGTAATGGAATTAAAACCAAAAAGCAGAGAAGAAATCCAAGGCATTGTAACCGACGCAATACAAAACGCGGTGGACTTTGTGGAAAGCGAAATAACCGACATAAGGGTTAAAAGCCAACGCTATATGGACGGGGATGTAGACATTGGGCATGAGGAAGGCAGATCCAAGGTCACCAGTACGAAGGTCCGGGACACGGTGCGCGCGGTCAAGCCCAGCATCATGCGGGTGTTTCTCAGCACGGGAAAGCCAGTGGAATACGTCCCGAAAGGCCCGGAGGACGTCGCCCTGGCGGAGCAAGCAACTAATTACATGCACCACGAGTTTTCCCGGCTAAACGGTTATAAGTTGCTCAACGACGCGATCCACGACGCCCTCGTCAAAAAACAGGGAGTGCTCAAGGCGTATTACAAAAACTACCCAAAAGCTAAGATTTACACCTTCTCCGATTTAAGCGAGGATGAGCTGTCCCTACTCACGTCAGATTCAGATGTGACAGTCCTGGAGCAGACAATGGAAATGCGGATGGAAATGGACGAGTTTGGCATGGACATTGAGGCTCCAATATTTAGCGTGAAAATATCACGCACTGAGATGAAGGGCGACCTATGCCTGGAAAGCGTCCCGCCAGAGGAAATATTTGTAAACCGTGACGCCAGGACAATGGAAGACGCCTACGTGGTCGCGCACCGCACCGAGATGCGTGCCGGGGATGTTATTGCGATGGGCTTTGACCCGGAAATTGTCACGAACCTAGACAGCTTTTCCAGCGGATCAGATATGACAAACGTCGAGGCTTTCGCCAGGAACGGTTACGACGACGATTTTGACGATGAGAGTTCGCAAGACCCGACAATGAAAAACGTGGCAATTACCGAGGCCTACATGCGTGTAGACGCTGACGGGTCCGGCGTGCCAGTCCTACACAAGTTTATCTGCGGCGGGTCAAAGTATGAGTTGCTGGATTTTGAGCCTTGCGATGAGGTGCCGCTGGTTAAGCTAGAGGTAGACCCGGAACCGCATTCGTTTTACGGTAATTCCATAGCTGAGATGATTTGCGACGACCAGGACGCCGCCACAGCGATCCTCCGGGGCATCCTGGATAATGTGGCGCTAACCAACAACCCGCGAGTGGGATTTGTCGAGGGTCAGGTGGCCGTCGATGACCTTTTAAACAACGAGATAGGCGCTTTGGTCAGGATGCGCCAACCGGGGTCGGTGCAAGAGTTATCAGTGCCCTTTGTCGCCGGGCAGACACTGAGCGCACTCACCTACATGGATAAGCTCGTGGAGCAGAAGACGGGCGTCACGCAGAACATAGCGTTAAACCCAGACATGTTGCAATCAACCACAAAGGCAGCCGTCACGGCGTCAGTGGAGGCCGCAGCGGGTCAAGTTGAGGTCATGGTTAGAAATCTATCTGAAGGGCTCAAGGATCTATTTCGGTTGATGCTGCGCATTGTCCACAAGAACGTCGATGAGGAGCGCATGATGCGTTTAAACGGCATTTTCGTACCCGTAGACCCACGCGTCTGGGACAGCAGCATGGACATAAGTGTAAATGTGGGTTTGGGCACCGGGCGTGAGGATGAACGCGTGGCGGCCCTACAGCAGGCGCTGACAATGCAAACACAGATTTACCAGCAGTACGGCCCCTCCAACGGCTTGGTGAGCCTGACAAACATTAGAAACACCTTAACTGACATGATGGCCGCCGCCGGGGTTCGTAACTCAGACAGATACTTTGCGCCTATCAATCAGGAAATAGAGCAGCAAATGTTGGCGATGCAACAACAGCAGCAAGCTCAAATGGCTCAAAGCCAGCCAGATCCAAACGCGGCGTACCTCCAGGCAGAGCAAATGAAAGCCCAGGTAAAAATGCAATCAGACATGGCTAAGTTGCAATTAGACGCCGCAAAATCAGCCGCCGCAGACGATTTAAAACGCGATCAAATGGCTCAGGATCTACTGGTGGATGCAGCAAAAGTTGCTGGTGAGTATGGAACTGCGGTAGATGTAGCAAGAGTGAAAGCAGAACAAGATAAAGTCCGAACCATTGCAGGGATTGCCCAGGGACAATGACGACAGACGTAAGATTAACGGCCGAAGAGGCCCAGAGATTAAAAAACGACACCGCCTTCCAGCAGTTCGTTAGGAATGTTCGTGAACAACAAAAAGAGGTGTTTGCGACTAGTGGATCTCAAGACATTGAAATCCGCGAAGAAGCGCACGGAATAATTCGTGCATTGCAGGCAATTGAAATCAACCTTGACGCGGCGATTGACGCAGAGAGATTTCTAACTGAAAGGAACTAGTACCGTGGACACGACGACTAGTAATATTATGTCTGCCGTCGAGCAGATAATACAAGTACCAGATACTGATACAGATAATATACAAGTATCAGATACTAAGTCTGAAGAGCCAACAGAAACGACTGAGGCGGCACCCGAGCAAACTCAAGAGATTGAGAGCGAGGACCAACCAGAAGTTGAGGCAGAAGCAGACACGCAGTCTGACGACCTAGAGTTAGAGTACGGCGATTTTGATGACATAGACCTAGCCGAGGAAGTTACTGCGTCAGACACGCTCATCCCCGTTAAGATTAACGGCAAAGAAGAGCAGTGGACCCTTGACCAATTGAAACAGTCTGCGGCGGGCCAGGGTTACATCAACCAAAGAATGCAAGACGTCGCAAAGCTTGAGAAAGACTACAAGGCGCAAAGTCAGGCATTAGCCCAGCAGCAACAACAGGTGCAGGCGTTTATACAAAATATCCAGCAGACAGGCATGGAACCTCCAGCCGAATTGAATCAGTCCGATTTTCAGAATGATCCAATTGGCTACATGGAGCGGAAAATGCAATACGACGAAGCCAAAAAGGCTTACGACACCAAGGTGGCTCAGGTGCATCAAATGCGCCAGCAGCAGGCAGCAATCCAGGAACAGCAAGTGCAAGAGTACACCGCACAACAGGCTCAACTCCTGGCTGATCGTCTCCCGGCCATTGTGGACCCCAAAAAGGGTGAAGCAATAAAAAAGGGTCTCATGGAAGTAGGTAACCACTACGGCTTCACAGAGCAAGAGTTAAGCAGCGTGAAGGACCATCGTTACATTTTGGCGATGCACGACGCGATGCGATACCGACAGCTCGTCGCAAAACGTGGCAAGGCGACCTCAACCAATGAGAGCTTACCCAACGTCACCGCTGGAGCAAAAAAACGCCCAAACACTGGTAAGGCTGCGGCTCGCAAAAAAGCGGAAGGCCGCTTGAAGCAAACGGGGTCGGTCGAAGATGCGATCAACCTTATTTTAAACAATTAAGTCATTGAAGGGAAAAAATCATGGCTCAACCAGCAAATACGTTCGACAGTTATGACTATGCAAATAGTATAGCTGAAGACATTTCAGAAACTATTTCAAACGTAACTCCTCACGAGACGCCGTTTTACACGAGGACGCCAAAAACGACTGCCAGCAGCACGCTGCACGAGTTCTTAACGTCGTCACTACGGTCATCCGGGACAAACGCACACATCGAAGGTGACGCGACTGCCGCCGAAGCCAGGACTCAGGAAACGAGAAATAATAACAGAACACAAATTTTCAAAAATTCTGTGATCATTTCAGATACTGATGAAGGCTTGGATAATATCGGCAAAACACGTCGGATGGCCTACGAATTGATCCAGGTGGCACGAGAGCAAAAGCTCGATATTGAAAAAGCGCTTTTTGCCAATAACGCAAAAGTTGCGGGTAATGCCACTACTGCGCGTGAGTTAGCTGGCGCTCCGACTTGGTTAATTACCAACGTCAATTTTGTTTCAGCATCATCAGGAGCAAACGCAACTGGGGACGGGTCAGACGCGAGGACAGATTCCGGCGCTCCCACCGCCTTCAGCCAGGCTAAATTTGACGATGTTATGCAGTCTATGTGGGAAAATGGCGGTATGCCTGACACCTGTTATTTGTCTGCGTTTCAGATGAATAAGGCGTTGGCGTTCACTGGTAATAACAACCAAAGAGCAAACGTCGTGGCCGCTGATGAGCGTGTGGTCAACTCGTTGTCGGTTTATCTGACCCCGTGGGGCCAGGTAGCTTTCCAGCCTAGTAGGGAGAACAGAAGTAAGGACGTTTTCATCATGCAAGACAACATGTGGGAAGTCGCAACACTACGTCCAACTAAGAACGTAGCGTTAGCCAAAACTGGGGACTCAACTCAAAGACAAATTACTACTGAGCTAACCCTCGTATGTAAAAATGAAAAGGCGTCTGGAATGATTGCAGACAACACAACTTCATAAACAACTTAGGGGGCGGGAGACTGCCCCCTTTTCATACAATTACCAGATACTACTGGAGAGAAAATGAGAGTTAAAATTACATCACGTAGAATGTCTACGTCAGCCGGGATAAAATCCAATGAGGAAATTGTTGATTTGCCCGAAGATGAAGTCACAAAGATATTAAAAATGCGGCCAGACGCGTTGCAGATTTTAGAACCCGAGCAACCAGTATTTCAGTCAGCCAAACCTAAAAAACGCGCCAGAAATGCCAATGGCACCTTGAAGGGTGACGACAAGTCTACGCCGGACGTCAATGAGGCCTGGGAAGATGGATAGAGATAAAATCTCAGAGCAAGTATTTTTTGACGATGAGAAAATCATACTGAAGCACACCTTTGACGCGTCCGGCATGATTAAAGACGTGGAGCACGCGCGTGAGCAATCACCAAACGCATTTGGGTCAGACTACAAGCATATTGGCAGTTTACACCCCGCCCTGCTTAACAACTGGCTCCAGGAGGCTGGCGTGGCGTGGACAGACACCGAAGCCATGAAAGAGGTTATCAAGCGCAAACTGATGGACGGCGAGTTCGCCAAACTGCGCAACTGGGAGGGAACCTGGTGAGCACTGACAAACGCACCGTAGCCTCGGCGCATACACGTATTGATGGATTGGAGAAAGAGGTTGTGGAAATAAAAACTGAAATGAGAATACAGCTAAAGGACTTGTACAATCGCATTAAGAAAATGGAAGCAATAATGATTTCCATTACTGGCGCAAGTTTGCTGTTACTCCTGCGAATGACGTTTTTTAGCTAGGACAATGGACCCGGTTACAATTAGTGGATGTGTAGCTCTCGCCACTGGCAGTTTTAAGGCGCTTAAGGGCGCCATTTCCGCCGGCGAGGATCTAGGAAAAATGGCCGGGCAATTAAATCAATGGGGCAAAGCATTTTCAGATTTTACAGAACTTCAACGGAGAGAAGAGAACCCACCATTTTGGAAAAAGACATTCAAAGGTAGCGACGAGGAGTCAGCGATCCTTTTGTGGAATAATGAGCGTAAATTCAAGGAGATGCGCCAAAGCTTAAAGGATGAAATTTCGTTCATGTACGGGCCGTCAGCATGGAAAGAGGTTTTAGCTATAGAGGCGCAGCAACGCAAAAGGCGCAAGGATGAGCTTTACCGTAAGCAAGAGCAAATCGATAACCTCATAAACTTTGCAATTGGCGCAGTTATTTTTGTTTTAAGTGGTGGTATTTTGTTTATCGCTTTTTACTTTTTGGGCAAATGGCAGGGGCGCTGGTGATGTGGTTTTTAGTCTGGATGCAGTTTGCAGCGCAAGAGTTTGATTACTTTCAGGTTGGAACCTACGGCAGCGAAGAAGCGTGCAAAGCGCAAATGGTTAAAGCGCGAGTGATGGTCACAAACAGCAACAGCGCGGTTCATTGTTTTGAAGTTGATAGAGAGCAAAAATAAATGGGTGCTTTACAACGAAAACGGCAAGGTGGTGGTCATAACAAGGGACCGGGCAATAGCATTAAGTATAGCGAGGAAAGCCAATGAACGATTTTCAAAAAATGGACAAAAACGGCAACGGGGTAATAGAGCCAACTGAGTGGGAAGCTCTCGAAATTTTGAATAGAAAAAAAGAGATTGAGGATGCTGACAAACGTAGAGACAGTCAGCGAAACATGGCGTGGTTTTCTTTGTTAGGCCTCCTTCTTTATCCCTTTGCGGTTTTGCTTGCCAGCGCCATTGGCCTTGACCAGGCAGCCGAAATTATTGGCGCTATGGCATCCATTTATTTTGTAAGTATCGCGGCTTTGGTTGGCGCATTTTTTGGTTTTTCCAGCATGGAAAGTAAGAGCGCCACCAAGAAAACAAGCACCAGCATGACAGCCAGTGCGGAAATATCAAACGAAAAATAAAGGGAGACTGACTCATGATGACATTACTAGGCAGTTTATTGGGCTTTTCCACATCTTTCCTTCCAGAAATCCTTAACTATTTCAAAGCAAGCCAGGATCACAAACACAACCTGGAGCGCATGAAAGTTGAGATGGATATGATGACCAAGCGCAACGAGCTGAAGCTTAACATTATAGATAAGCAAGCAGAGATAAAAGAAACAGAGGGGTTATACAAGCATGACGCAATGGATGCTGGGGGTTTTGTCAACGCATTACGAGGTAGTGTACGGCCTGTTATTACTTACTGTTTTTTTGCTCTTTTCGTTGCCGTACAAGCGGTAGTGATTATGCGCGTAATGACAGAGGGCGGCAACTGGACAGACGCCGTGCCTTTGATGTGGACAGCGGAGACGCAAGGATTATTCGCGGCCATCATGTCTTTCTGGTTTGGTAACCGGGCAGTCAGTAAATATTACGGGGTAAAGAAATGAGTGATCTCAAAATTCCAATTGTGCTCGTGGGGGCAATACTGTTGCAGACCGTCGCTGGGGTGTGGTGGGTCAGCTCGCAAATGCACAAGCTTTATCACCTAGAGGCTCAGGTCGAAGAAAACAACGGCTGGATCGACCAGCTATATGCAGACACCGAGGATCTTATAAAGTTTGCCACGTTTACCGAGAATAAATGGGGCGCTTCATATGAGGCAGACGGATACACCCGGCGATGGGGAACCAAGGAAGTGGAGACAGAGTAATGAAAGAAAATTGGTATATGTTTTTTAAGATGCTCATCAAGCATGAGGGAGGCTTCACAGACGACGAACGTGACAACGGAAACGCCAAGGGCGACGGCCACGGCAACAAGGGCTCCACGATGCTGGGAGTGACTGCCTGGACGTGGGCAGAGTATACCGGGAAGCCAGCTCCAATTGAGGTTATGAAGGCGTTGACTGAGGAAGACGTGAAGCCGCTGTACAAGAAAAACTATTGGGACGTCGTCAAGGCCGACAATTTGCCAGCAGGCGTCGATATAAGCACCGCTGACATGTGTGTGAACGCCGGGCCGAGTAGAGCTGCCAAAATACTGCAAAAGGCTACTGGCGGGATAACTGTGGACGGGGCTATCGGTAAAATGACAATTGCCGCCGTGCATGACCGCGACCCAAAGGAAGTTTTAGACAACTATTATTACGGGCGACAGAAGTTCTATGAATCTTTGGATGACTTCCAGCATTACGGGAAGGGTTGGACAAGGCGTAATAAAGAAACCTTAGAGCTCGCCTTGTCTATTGTATAAAAAAGGGAGGCTGCAACCTCCCTTAGTGTCTAGTCATTTTCTACTATATCAAAGAAAACCTAGACTGCTATGGTTAGGGTATTGCGATAAAACCCGGCACTCATAGCTTACCATAATTTTAAGCGACGATTTCTTTTATTAATTCTTGTTCTGATTTAAAATCGCTGACTTTTCTGAAAAGCTTTTCATCGTTTGCGTGGCGTAAATTAAATATTAAATCGTAAAATTTATCGTCAACATTTCGCAGATACGCCAGTTTAAATTTAGCAAAGAAATCCTTTGTTAAGGGTAACTCTGCCGCTCTAAATGCGCTGACAAAAGCTTTGAACAGTTCATCCATATCGACCCATCGTTTTTCTGCTAAATGTTTTAACCAATCACCTTCTTGCAGACGGTCAAAATCTATTCTGTAATCCCCATCCAAAATTAATAATTCGTTTTCTTTATCTATTCGCCATTTCATTTTTTTACTCCTTTAACTGTTTGGCCTCATCCTGGGTTTGGTTATTGTATTGCTGGGTACGTCTGATTTTTCGCACCACATAAACATGCGGTTATCTTCCACGACGTAATCGGCTAAATAATCATACATGTCCTCCAGGTGTGTCATCGCCTCCAGGCACTGGTCGTATGATTTCATCCAAAATGTTGCCGATAACTTCTCGTCGTTTAACGTGTAGCCAAGAACGAGCGCCGTATAATAAACTAACATCATTATGCTCTGCCCCTCAGTATTATCTCTTCTATTTCGTTTGTTAAAATCCTAAGCTGCACGCCCATGCCGTCCGTGATTATGCCGGAGAACAGGGGCTTGCGATCCTTTGCGTTGATTGCCTCGCCGGGGATGAGTGCGAAAGTTTGCTCTGCCTCATTGACCTCGACGGTGACGTGGGCAACCTCAAATCGTTTCATTTGATCTAAGTTACGCACGTCACGCCGATACGCGTGGCTCAATCTGTCGGAACCCAATAAGCCACGTTGCGGTAAAACTTCTCTTCCAACCAACCTTTATTGATTAACTGTTTTACCAGGTGACGCGGTCCCTCCCTGCCGGATCTCTTTTTACAGATGCGACGGTCGCCAACCATGCCAGTACACATGGCCGCCAGTGATGGGTAACGGTCAGGATATTCGTTGTAGAACTCCACAATAAAATCGTAGATTTCTTTTTGCGGGGGGCTCATTGGATACTTGGTCAATGCACCACCCCCTTGTCATACTCCACCTCAACCGTGTCATGGCTAAGAGTAAAAACATGGTCGTCAGTGGTAAGCTGCGCGATCTCACATAACCGCATACCCTCAAATAAACCCTGGGCGGCGGCACGCTCAAAAGCTTTCCACTTTCTTATCTCAGCGTGACAAACAGCGAGCTGATCTGCCAGGTCAACTAGGTTTTCCTCAAAGTCTTGTATGAGTCTTTCGTTCTTTGCGTTAGACTTAAATTTTACGTCGCGGATAATCATTGGTAGACCCCCGCAATAAAAAGTGTTACGAAAAACAAGACCATAAGAGAGACGCAGCCGATTATATCCCCAGCTAGCTCTCTGATTAATCTGCTATTCTGTTTAGTCTGGTCTGTTTGGTTAGCTAAAACACCCTTTCTGAACATATACAGATAATATATATTATGCGAATTAGATTTACGGGTCTCGGTTGAGGTCTCTCGCCTAACGCCCTGATACTTTTTTACTAATTGTTCTACTGCGCTCAACATTTTTAGTTTTCCTTTTTTTTGACGTACCAGATACTTTGGCTCTAGTACCAGATACTGTTAGTCGTCCATGTCGTCACGGGCAAGCAGCTCGTCAAAGCCGTTGGTGTTTAGGTATCCCCGGCCGAAGCCGTGGTTGTACCCGCCCCTTTCTTCACCCCGTTCCCGAGGATCTTTTGGCGTCATTAGCTGCAT
>VMHT01031721.1_pt1 | contig 12527 bp, 4 predicted proteins | sample 4693611 | NCBI WGS metagenome assembly VMHT01 (sample SAMN12280063, study PRJNA550983) | marine metagenome | isolation source: seawater sampled from same location over 5 years 0.02-0.2 micron viral filtrate | place: USA: collected off the coast of southern California halfway between the port... ...
AGAGATTGTAGCACCAGTAAATCTATCCATAAGACCTCTCATTACATACGGTGAAGATCCGGGAAGAAGGGAATCAGATAACTTAGCAAGTTCTTTCTCTATGCTTCCCATCTTAATACCAAACTTTTGAGCAAGTGTATCAACTAAGTCCATCAAGTCGTCAGCAAATGGTATTCCTTTAACACCAGATGCTAGTAGAAGTAGACCTAAGAAGTATAATCTTCCTTTGTAATTCATACCTTTCATCAGTTCGACACTGATAATAACAAACTGTTTATATATAAATATGTATTGAGCTACGTTACCTCTGGCCATTTCAGGTCTGTTGTACATAGCGTATTCACCTTGAGAGGTGTTAACAGCCTTACGTCCAAACTCTTGCGCTCTGTCTTGTGCTTCTTGTTGTGTTGCACCTGCTGCTAATTGACGGTCTCGTTCTAATCTATATGCAGCAAGGTAGGTAGTTCTACGGTTTAGTTGCTCAGTAAGAGAGAACATAAACATCCACCCTTTAATAGCTGAAGCAGTTTGGTTACTATTTACTCCTCCTCTAGCTGTACCAACTAGTGCATTAAATTGAGCAGCTTGAAGAACACCTTGTCCTGTAGCTTCAAACAAAGCATCAGCTTCATCTTGGCTTAGACCATGTTTCTCTTGTAGTTGTGCAGAGTTTTCACCATTAGCTACTTCATTTACATAAGCAAACTCAGCTAGTTTATAGTTCTTCATATTAGAAGCGGCACGAATCATTCCTGCACCTGATGCACTAAAACCAAATCCACCACCATAACCACGCTTTGGATTATAAGTAGCTAGATATGGTACAGAATGAGTTACCATAGATACTGCATTAATTGCAGCGGTAGCAAATGATCCACCTAATTGAAATAATACTGCAACCAGTTTAAACCTAGAGCCAACTTCACCTGATAATATATCCTCAGTAGACTGATCAATGTTAGCTGCATCAGTAAACCAAGCAAGAGTTCTCTTAGCTTGCTCTCTGTAATACTCACCTCTACCTTCAGTCTTAGCTTTTTTAACTTTTCTAGTTCCATCGTTGTTTTCAGAACCATAAAGATTAACAGTTTTGTTTGCACCTACATCAGCAGAGTATTGATACATAGAAGCATAGCTATCATATTCTTGACGAGCAGTTTTAATTCTTTCAGGATTACCTTGTCTTTCTGCTCTAAGCATAGCTTCTTCAAGTCGATTAAGCTTTTCAGGATTACCTCTCCACATAGAGTTATCAAGCATGATTCTATTTAACTTATGTCTATAGAATGTTTTACCTGCTAGATGACCTTGAGTTTCCAAGTGTTCTGATACACTACGAACAACATCAGTATCCCAACCTGCTACACCTGATCTCTGTAGACCTCTCCGTGCTCGTTCACCTTGTCTAGTCAAAGACACAACAATACGTTCACGCTCTTGTGGTGTGATGTTTATGTTTAATCTGGATAGAACATCAACAAATTCTGATAGATTTACTGAGTGTGTAATAGGTGGTGACTGTCTTGCTGCACTATATTCAGCAGCAAACTTAACTTTAACTTCTTCTCCGTTAGCATTTAGTACAGTAAAGTCAGCATCACCAAATGATTCATCTATATTCTGTTGGATTTCTGCGGCTTCTGCACGACTATTAGATTGGAAGTAAGGCATTGAACTCTTGTATGCCTCATCCATTTCAACTGCTTTACCATTAGAATCATAAGCCTTAACCATGATTTGGAATTTACCACGTCTAGTAAATGGTACATACGCCCCCATAATTGTTCGCTTAGCTAAGAACTCTGCGTTAGCATTCTTAACATCTAGTAAGTAAATGTTTTGTATAGCGTTGGTTATGTTATAAGCCTGTTTCTCTCGTAGACCTAAAGCATTTAATCTTTCTAATCCTGCAATAATATCTTGGTATTGCTCACCTTGGAAGTCAGCAGTATTATCTGTGCCTGCTTTCCAGTCATTTAGTTTTGCTTCATTGTGCATTGCACGATTGATAGCTGCTATAAAGGTTCTAGCTTTTGCTACAGATTCTTCTTTGTATTTTAATCCTGCACCTTCTTGGACTGCACCTTCTTTATAAAGGTTAGAGTATTCTTCAATAACTCTACGCAGTGTTTGTATTTCTACAGTAGTGGGAGCATTACCTGATGAACCAACCACATCTTTAAATGTTTCTAGTGCTTCATTCTTTTGATCAAGCGCAGCACCTAGGTTGGCTTCAAGTACATCTAGCGCAGATTGGTTTACTGCATTACGTTGTTCAGTATAGATACGCCATACATTTTCTGTAATCGGAAAATCAGGTCTATATAGTTGTGGTTGTGTATTATCCTTACCTTCGAGTACATCTAGAGTAACTTGAATACCATCTAAAAATTCTTGTTGTGTTACTTCACCTGCTGCTTTGATTCTTTCAAAAGCATTACTATCAATAACCACATTACCATTTGCATCAGCCACTGCTAGGTTAGGCATGTCTCTAATCATTTGGTCGTTAACAGCTTTACCTTTATATAAAGCAGCATAAGCTAACAACTCACCTGCTTGTTGTAGTTCTTCTACAGTAGGCCCTTTAGCTACACCAAACCAACTAGGCGTATGTGAGTAGGCAGTCATCTTCTCATACTCAGCATGAAGTCGTTTAACTCTAGCTGATTGAGCTTGGAATATTTTAAATATTTTAGATAAGCCTTCATTACGAGTGGCTACGTTATCTAATGTTTGTACATTTTCTAATGCTTCACCTAACCAATTTGCTGCTGAGTTGGTGTTGTTTATATTCTTAGCATTTTTAACTAGGTTCTTTACTCCTTCAAACGAACCATATGGGCCAGCTTTCTTGTTCATTCCATACATAGAAAACAATGTAGAAGCTAAATCAGCTCGATCATCTTCAAGACTAAAGCGTCCATACAAGCTGTCCTGTGACAGTCGTTTAAGATTTTTGCTTAGCTGTAGACCTGATACTGTACCACTACCACCTGACCGTAAGTTTCTACGAGTTTGACTTAATAGGTACCGGGCAAGGTCATCTTGGAATGTCATACCAATTCTATTTAAGAAGTTTCTTACAGCTGTCCAGAACCTAGCAACAACGCTAGTATCTAGATAAGCTGCAGCATCAGCCATTGCTTCTTCGACTGCTTCTTGTAAACCCATACCTGCTTCCATCTTTCTGTCAGCAACTGCACGGATATGAGCATCTGTTTTGTATATATCTCTAAAGATAGCATTGAGCCTAGCGTCAGGCATGAATGCTCTAAACCCAAAGTGACCTAGTGCTTCGTGAGCTATAACAAGACGTACAGCTTGTTCACTCTTAGCATAGTCACTAAAGATAATAATCTGATCACCTACTGAAAAACCTACAGCAGGAGTGGTAGTAAAGTCAGCTCTACTTTTTACTGCCCTTTCAAACAACTTAGGATTAGTCTGTCGTAGTTCTTCTACATTTGATACCACTGTAACTGTAGGTTTAACTTTAAGTTTCTTAAGAACTTTAGATACAATAATTTTAATCTTACCTTTAGGTACAGGATTACCAACAGGTGAACCATCTGCTCTAAAGAAATTACCTTCTGAATCATCAAATGATGAGAACAGTTGTTCATCAGTTAAGCTACGATTGTCTACTGCTTGTTCGTTTTGCCTAGCTATTGCTTCTAGTTGTTCTTTCTCACGCTCAGCAGCTTTAAGTCTTGCTGCTCTTTGTTGTGTATTACGTTCTTTTAATTGTTCCTGAGTAAACTCTTTAGTAGTTGGTACTAGCCTACCCTCACCAGAATTTACTAGTTTAATCTCTCCATTTTCATTGAAGTAATCCTTAATCTTAGGCCCTCTAGCCATACGATATTCAGGATCTGCTTTAGCAAACAATTCATTAAGACGTGTAATTTCTCTAGAGTTCTTACGTTTAATTTGGTTTATTGCTAGGTCACGAATCTGTAAGTCAATTTGTTTTTCTATTTCTTGGCTTGCAAATAACCTAACACGCTCTGGAGTATCTTCTTCCATCGCGGCTGTATCTTGTACTTCAGCTTGGCTAGCTTCTGCTATAGGTTCTGCAACAACTTCTGCTTGTTTTGCTTTGTACCATTTAGGCATAGCTCTCATAGGAGATTCAATAGAATCTAATAGATTACGTTGTGCAGCAAAAGTTACCCATGGTTTAGATTTACCACGGAAAGTTCCTGTAAGTCTGTCGTTTAGGTTTGCACCAGCTACGAAAGCTTGGTCAATAGCACTCCATTGTCTAGCACTAAACTCTGTATTTTGTATATAAGCTAATGCTCTTTCACGAATACTAGGCTGTCCACCTGCAGTTTTCTTACCAAGGTTTGAATCTGTATTAAAGAAAGCATAATCTAAAATAGTTTCAGCAGCATAGTCAAACGTGGCCGAATCAGTAGCTGTCTCAAGAAATGTTACAGCTTCTTCTAATTCTTGTAGTGGAGTAAGCTCCATTTCACCACGAGCTTTATCATATATGTCTTTTGTTTGTTCATATGTAACAGCACCACTTGACACTAAGTTTTCAAATGCTTGTCTTGAAGCTACCGGGAGATCATCAAGAGGTATATCTGTAACCGCCATATCTTCCCAAGCTTCATAAGGTGAAGCATAAGCAGTATCATCTACACTAGTGACTTCTTGCCTATCCTGTTCCCTTGTTTGTTGTGTTTGATCTGTTGGTTGCGCAGCCCGTCTGTCAGCCCTTTCGATAGTTGCGTCCGTGATTTGTTCTTGGCGAGCAACCTCGCTAACCGGCGTCTTTCGGAGTCGCTCGGCTTTCCTAGCCGTTGTGGTAACTGGGCGTCCTTGGGTGTCTCCTTCTTGAACTCCTTCGCTAGGTCTGGTCTGTTGGCTTCCATCCACTTCTTCTGTGCTTCGCTCTTGTACGGCATCTCCCCTCCTTAGGTTAGCTGCTGCAGGCTCATCAAAAGGTAATGGCAGTTGGCCAGCTTGCTCAAGCTCAGCGGCAGTAGGTTGTTGTATTTCGGCAACAGGTTGTGACCTTTCTGCCATACGTTGACGTAGTCGTCTTTCACCATATGGTATGGCAAATCCCGGCAAACTTGGCTGAATTGGCTGTCTTGTAGCAGGAACTGTAGGCATTCTTAGCTGAGCATTTTCTTCAGCTAGCCTTTCATTATCAGCTAAAATTTGTTCAACTCTAGCAGTTTCTAGTTCTTGTACCTGTTGTCTTAGTCTTTGTTGTAGGGCCTCATCAAACTGACGCTGACGTTCAGCTCTAGTTCTTTCTTGTTCAACTTCTAGTTTAGCTTGCTCAGCTTCTAACCTAGCCTGTTCAGATTCTTGCTTTAATACATTCTCACGAATTGTAGCAGCTTGTAACATCTGCTGACCCATAGCAGTTTCTTGTGCTTCAGGCTGTTGAGCAGTCTGTTTAACTGCAGAAATAGTTGGATCTTCTAATGGAAGTTCTAGTTGTTGGGCATTAGTAGTCTGTGCTGTGTTATTAAGAGCTTCTTCTACTGAGTTATTAGTACCAGTAGGTTCCATTCTAGATTGAATTTCAGTAGCTGTGGTTGGTTCATCCCCAAAAACATTTAGTAGTCCTTGCTGTCCTGACTGAGCAGCAGGGATAACAGGAGCATTTACCTGTACAGGAGTGTCTGCAGCAGTACCTCGTCTTAGTCCTTCTTCTCCACCTACAAAATCAGGTTGCTGACCCACTTGTGTAACAGGAGGTATAGGAGCAGGAAGTTGCCCTCTAGAAGGAGCAGGGAGCGCAACAGGAGAGGGAGGAGCTTCCGGCCCTAACACCTGACCTTCTAGAGGACTAGGATTCGGGTTCTCTGGATCTATAGGAACTAGAGCATTACCCGGTTCTGGATTGTCATCTGTTTTAAGAAGATTAGTTGGTTCCCCTCTTTTAAGATTGGCTAGTGAACCTATTGGGCCACCTACTGCAAAGCCTGCAGCAAATGCGTTGATTAACCTTTTACCAATTTCTGCGTCTCCAAACTGATCTGTAGCGGCTAAGAGAATACTCTCTTGCCCTAGTTCAGTAAGACCTTCTAGTGTACCACCAACAGCAAAACCTTTACCGAATCGCTTGGCAATACCACCTCTAGCCATACCAGCTGGGGATAACGCAGAATTTGGCAAGCCTAAGATTCTACCTGCTAAAATAAACTCTGGAAGTGTTTCTAATGCAGCATAAGGTATAGCACCTAGTAGTGCTGTGCCTCTATCACCTACACCTGTGTCTCGTACTTCACCATAAATATCTGATACACCTAAAGCGTATGAACCACCAAGATTACCTAGGAATCCACCACCTACTAGTGCCTGATTTCGACCACCTTTTGTGGCTGTTTTTGCTCCTGATAATACTGCATCGTCTATTTGTGACCTAATTGCGGCAGTGTTTCTTTTAAGAACTGCCTGTCCTGCAGGGTTAACAATAAAAGCTTTAGGGTTTTTAATCTGAGCAGCACCTGTAAGTCCTGCAACTTCACGAAGGAGTTTTCTCTCACCATTAGTAAGAGCTTGTCCTTTCATATATTTCTTAGCGGCGGCAAGAACACTTTGTTTAAAAGTTTCTTTACCCATAAATGCCATGATACCACCACCTACTGCAGTAAATGGATTAGCACCACCACCTGCTACAGCACCTGCGCCTGCACCTGCAAGCGTAGTGACAATAGATTCGATAAGCATTGGCCCTTGCTGAGCAAGGTTAGCTACAAACCAATCGATTGCACCATGAGATTTATCATCGCCAAACTCAATACTAGTAAATTCACGTTGGTATGGTTGATTATAATAAAGTTCTGAGACAGCATCGTTTACCCATTCTTGACCTGTATCTTCAGCACCAAGAAATTGCATACCTCGACCAGCTAATAGTTTTAGATTACTACCACCTATCTCAAAGTTACGAGCCATCAACTGACCAAGACCGGGGTCGTTAATATTTTTTATGTATTCGTTGTAATTTTGTGGTGAAACTTCTTGCCAGTCAAAACCAGCGGGAGCTTCTTTCCTAGACTCTTTAACAAATGGTACTGAATCTAGTGCTGATTGTGAATCATCAGCATCAAACAATGCACCATTAACAAACATCTTGTTAGTTGAAGGACTATATAGAACTGACGGGCCAGTACCTTGTGGTGGTTTAAGATCAGGTACACCAAGATTTGCATTCTCTAATGCAAGTTCTCCTAAGGCTGCTGTGTCTGCTAAATTATTATTAAGTGATGATAAACCACTGCTAGGCGTAGGGTCATACGGATTCCCTATTGGGTTTACATCCATTGCATTAAGCGGTGCGCCTAATGATAGTCCCGCTTTCGCCATTTAATTCTCCAATACTTCTTTAACTGCATCACCTTCTGCATACGCATTACCACTTAGCAAAGCTGTTGCTTCTCCCAGTGAAAGCTTTCTCAATCCCGGTCTTATTTCTACTTCGTCAGAGTTTGGTTTAGTATATTTCATCATAGGATCAATCAAGTATATTTCACCACCTTTTTGTACAATACCTCTGCCTGATTGATCACCGATAGCTTTAAATTCTGCACCCATTTGTTTAATTGTCTCAAGCATATTAGCTGCATTGGCTTTGTATTTTTCAATAGTTAGCTCATTGAGCATCTTGACTTGTTCCATATTAACATCAAGTGATTGATCAAATAGTTTAGAACTTCGTTCACTTGCTGCTGCTTTAACAGTTTCTCTATAACTAGAATCAAACTGAAGTTGAGCTAGGTGTCCCACATCTCGTTGGCTTACACCTTCAGAAATGGTTTCTCCATCCATCGTAATATTAAACAATCCGTCTGAACGAGGTACAACTCTTACATCTCTGCCTGAGTACATAGACCAAACTTGAGATAATCTGTTTGTATTATTACCAAACCTTAAATCATTAAGACCCTGCATACCTTGTAGGTATACCATACTATTATCTAATTTGGTAACTGCATCTCTAGAAGCTAGTGCATTACTATATGCCTGCTCGGCTAAACTTTTATACTCAAAGTATTTATCCATTGAGCCTGATACTCTGTATATCTCAGCAAGACGTTGATAATCTGAAACTTGTCTGTTAACTAGGTTAAATGCTCTAACAGCTTCTTCTCTAGTTTTTTGAGCTTGTTGCATATCAAACCCAACTTTAGAAGGATCTTCAATATAGATAGCTGGAGAGTTAACTTCTCCTTCTTTTTTTACGTCTCCGTTAGTAATGTTAGAATCGTTAGGTGTAATTACTTCGGTACCTACTACTTCTAACGAACTTACATTCTCATTAGCTTTTGCTGTGTTTGTAGTATTAGTAGACTGAGCTTCATCAGCAAAAAATTTATCTGCTTTTTGTTTTTCTATATCGTTAGTTATAGCACCTTCTATAAGAGTGCTGGTATCTACACCTGCGTCTTTAGTTTTAGTATCGTCTGTTACAACTTCTGCTACTTTGTTGTCAGTAGTAAGGTCAGCTGTTTCGTTATTACTTGTACTAACTGTACCTCCAAACTGAGTTACCATACTGTTATAAACTTCAACAACAGCTCGGTTATAGTCTGAGTTTGTTAGGTTTCCATCATTAGCTGAACTAGGTTTACCATTTTTTAAAACTGTTTCCATACCACCTTGATAACCTGCAGCAAGCAAGTTCTTAGGTACACCAATATACTCACCATATTTTAAGTACATTAGACCAGCCATAGTTTGCATCTGTGCAGACTTTGGATCAAGTCGTTTAGCTATATCTACTATTCTAGGTGATATATTATATTTCTTAATATTATCAGGGTTTGTATACCATGCTTTCATCTGATCAAAAGTACCGGGCATAACCTGCATAGCACCTTGTGCGCCTGCTCCAGCGTCAGATAAGTTTCTACCAAAATCAGATTCTACTCCAAGTACAGATAGAGCCATGAATTTATCAAGACCTAATAGGTCTGACATCTGACTAACATCCACAGAAGTAGATGTAGATAGACCTTCAGCAAAGTTATTAGTTACATTAAGAATTAATGTATCAGCTTTTCCTTTAGATTCTTCGTTAATTTTTATTTCTTTACGAGCAGGTGCATCTGCAATAAATGTTTTATGGAACCCGATTGGGTCTACTGCTGCTCCTGTTATTTCATTTGGGTTTTGTTCAAAGTATCTTCTAGCTTCATCTGATTGAAACCAATCAAGTGCTGCTTTACTATCTTTTCGTTTTGCTTCTTCATCAGGACTATCAGTAAGCCAACCCCATGCTCTACCAGCAGGAGAACCTGCAAGCATATCCCCGTAACCTGTAGCGATACGAGTTTGGATGCTACTCATAATACCTTGGAAATTACCATCAGCGCGTAACTTATCTATTGCTTGTAAAAATTTAGAGTCTTGTGCATCTATTTGAGTAATGTCAGGTGTTTTACTTACACCTATCTTAGACATATCTCTATCAGCATCAGCATCAAAATTAGGTAAAACTAATGTTTCTGGAGTATTTGTTTCTTTATTATCAATAACAACTTGGTCATCACCAACAATAGATTCTTCAGTAGCACTCTCCTCTACCTTTGGAACTTCAATAGTTTCTACTTTTGGTTTTTCTTCTACTTTCTTAGGTGGCTCAATAAATAGTTGATCTGAGCCAAACTGTGAAGAATCAAGATTAGGTGTCTCACGCAAATTAACACCAAGGTTCATTTGGTTTGGAGCATAGTTCTTTAGGTTCAGACGTGCTTGTTCAGCCCTCTGCAACCCTTGAAGTTTCAGTTGATTCTCAGCACCTCTATTAAAAGCTTGAGGGTCTGTGCCAAGTGCTGTTCCTAAAAATGATCCAAAGCTTGCCATGATTCCTCCCTACCCGAATGCTGTATTACCATTAAGATTCAAACCACCTGTAGGTGCTTCACCATCTTTTTTAGTTTTCTTTAGTTTTTCCTCATCTTCTTTAGAATTACCTGAAGCAGTATTAAGACCACCAAAGAACTCAGCAATATTTTCACGTTTCTTATCTTGTTGTGATCGTAGACCACTATAAGTATTTGCTAGACCTGCTAAAGCATTTGCATAACTAGCATCTCCTTTAGGAATCATACCATAACCTGTTGTCAAAGCTTGGTTCTGTGCAGTCATACCTTTTTGGAAACCTGAGTCATAAGAAGATTGGACATTTCTACCACTATCTAGGGCAGCACGTCTTTCTTCTGCAGCACTCATACCAGTATTTCTAAAGCTTGTTAATCCAGCTGTACGTCTGTACTCTCGTAGTTTACGTTCTTGATCTGTAGCAGCTTTATTTGCTGCCTGAAGTCCAAAGTATTCTGGAGAGAAGTAACCTGCTTGTACAAGGAACTGTTTAGAAGCATCCATCTTAGCATTAAAAGCAGCCTCGTTGTTTTGTTTAAGGTCTGCAAGTTCTGCTTTATATTCTTCTAAAACTTGTTGTTCTTCTGCTGACAGTTCTGGCATTGATCCCGGAGGAACCAAAGTTGTAGCCAACAACTGACCACCTGCTTGTAGTGTTAGGTTAGCAAGGGTATCTGGATTAGTAATCTTATCAGCTATCTTAGATGGAACTGACGACATTTTTTCTAAAAACGTCTGTTTACCACCTTCAGCAACTACTGCATCTGTTGAAGTATTAAGAACTTGATCTCCACCTAGATTACCGCCAGTTGGATTGCCAGTTTCGACGTTAGTAGTTAATGTGCTAGTGTCAGCTGCAGTGTTTGCTCCGCTAAAGTTAGTACCAAGAACTCTATCTGCAGTACCACTGATACCACCTGCTGGTGTACCAAATGTGCCAGCGCTAGCAGCACGGTATCCACCGAATCCACCACCAAGAGCACCTCCGATAGCACCTGCTTTTACACTAGTGCCTGTAACTTTTGCTGTTATTGCGCCAAGTCCTGCGCCTACAATAGCTGAACTTACAACAGCTCCAGCTGTAGTAGTCATAGCTGCTGCAACACTTGCACTAACAAGCGAAGATGCTGCGATTGAACTTGCGATAGCCGGAGCTGCTACAGGTATAATTACCATAGCTGCTACAGCGATAACTTTCTTAACTCCTCCACCATGCTCTATGAGCTGTGTAGGATATATTGGAGTAGTACCAGCTGCAGGGCCAACTGAAACTACTAGTGGGTTTATAGTTTGCATAATTAGACCTCCGTTAAATCCTGTCGTAGTTGAACATACTTCTTTTCAAAACCTTGCGGTGTTAAAATTCTTTCCATGGCTGGGTGTACTGAACATTCAATATGTTTTACACCGCAGATTTTTGCCCAACTACAAACATCTTTCCAATGTTGTTGTATCAGGTTTTTTAAATCTTTACCACCTAAAGCTACAACGTTCATCGCTGTAAATCTAGGGTATGTTACAAGTTCCAACACGATAACTAACTTAACAGTTGGAACTTCGGTTTCATCGTTTTTAGCAACGATTGTAAATACCTCACCTTTCATGGCTCTGGTATATAAATCCTCTACAAGCATTTCGCCGTGCATCGCACGTTTAATACACTCGTCAAGAAGTGGCACACACTGACCCCAGTATTTATCTATCAATTCTTTTGTTGATAGAAGTTGAGCTTCATACTTAAGCTCTGGAGTTTGTATTGTTTCTTTTTCCACTACTTGTAAACTCATGCTTTATCCTTTTCAGCTTGTAACATTTTATCAAAAAAATCTGTACCTTTCTTTTTGACAACATCTTTAGGAATAACATACTCGCCGCCTTCAACTTCAATCTCGCCGCCGCCTTTCATTTTTACACGAACACCGCCTTGATCATGAGATGGGCCATTAACCATTCCACCAAATTCCATTTCTTGAACTGGTGGTTGTGGCATAGGAGCTTGTCCTCCTTCTATCTGCACATCAGCTTCCATAGATTTACCTGCTGCAATAATTGCCATAACAAGTCCTTCATCAAATTGTGCAGGAAGATCAGCTTCTGTAGCAATCCCCCTAGAAATAGCCATCTGTCTAATTTGTGGGTACATTTCAGGATTCTGCATTACAGTTTTAGCTAGCTGAATAATTGTATTTAATTCATTAGCATCTAGTTCTCCTGATTGAATACCTGCCTCAATACCTGCTCTTATCCTTGCTACCGCTTCTGGGTTTTGGGACATTATTTCATTAACTTGCATATCCAACATTTGGGGATTTGATGCAGCACCTTGCTGAAGTTGTACACCTGCAGGACGCATAGGCATTCCGCCCGGCCCTACCATTCCACCTTCTTGGTATGTTGGTTGCATTCTAAAATCCAAAGCTGGAAAGTTTGGATCTTGTGCAACAGTGCCTGTTTGAATTTGTCTTATAGCACCTGAAGCAACTCCTGCTGCAGGCATGTCAATTAAACTTTGAATCGCCGGAGGCAAATCCAAAGAAGTTGACGAAGGAACAGCACCCATAGCTCCAACTACACCACCACCGACTTGGTCGGATGCAGTTGCGCTAGCAGTATCCATTCCAACATTCGTATCATTGGTATAGTTAGCCATAACTCTATTCTCCTTTTAT
>VMHT01194221.1_pt1 | contig 12527 bp, 9 predicted proteins | sample 4693611 | NCBI WGS metagenome assembly VMHT01 (sample SAMN12280063, study PRJNA550983) | marine metagenome | isolation source: seawater sampled from same location over 5 years 0.02-0.2 micron viral filtrate | place: USA: collected off the coast of southern California halfway between the port... ...
ACGGCCCTTCGCAGGACGCCGTCATCATCAGATGATAGGTGGCGTAGATGTGATCGTGAAGCGATATCCACGATTGGTACTGACGACCTCCACCCATCGGTCCGCCTGCACCAAGAAGTGTGGGAAGAAGCATCGGCTGCAGCGCTCCGCCCATGGGGGTGGTGACGATGCCCGTGCGCAACCAAATCGTGCGTATGCCAAGGTCCTGAGCCGGGGCTGCGGCGGCTTCCCAAGCTTGAGCCATTTCAGACAGGAAGCCTTCCCCTTGCGATGAGGATTCAGTCAGTTGTTCGTCCCCCCGATTGCCGTAAAAGCCCACAGCAGACCCGGACAGGAAGGTCTTCGGGGGTTGCTTGAGGTTGCCAAAGAGACGAACCAGGTTCTCGGTGGGCACGGTTCGACTCGATTTGAGGAGCGCTTTGCGTTTGGCGTTCCATCGCTTGTCGCCGATACCGGCGCCTGCAAGATGAACAACGGTGTCAAATCCTTCCAGACTCCCGTTGACCACCTCGCCCGTTCGGTCGTCCCAGACCACGGTCTCTTCGTCAGCCACATCGGAAGGCAGCACGCTGGTCGTGCGCAACAACCGCACCACCTCGTGGCCGGCGGCCTGAAGGAACGCACACAACTGCATGCCGATGAGACCGGTGGAGCCACTCACCAGCACCCGCTGTTTTGGTTGGTCGGCGTACTGAGCAATGCGTTTGATGTCTTCTTGGACTCTCGTGGTCCGGTAGGCAAACATCTGGTTCATGCGCCCTTTTACCGTGAACGGGGCCGTCCAAAAGGTCAGCGGGTGGAAGGGGAGTTTCCATTCAATGGTGTCTCGGATTTCGCTGGTTTCGGAACCGGTTGAGACAAAACGATGTTCGTGGTCCCACGCCCCGAACGGTCCTTTCTCCATGACGTCGTTGAAGACTTCACCGGAGACAACGCCGTAATGGCGAGCGACCCAGGTGGGCCGAAGGGGTCCGAGGGTGATTTTGAATCGGGTCGTCGCATCGTCGACGAGCGCGCCTGCCTCTACCGGACGAATGCCTTCCCATTCTGGCATGATTCGGCGAAACGCTCCTTTGCTGTCGTACCAAGCCCAAACATCCTCCACCGGTGCGTCGTAGGATGCGGTGTGGGTGTACGTGGGCATGGGCGTACCTCATTGGTGCACAGAGAAGAACGAGGGCGTGGTGCTGAGGGTGGAGGAGGATTCGCTGGGGGCGCTGTATTTCTCAACGTACGCCTTGGTTTTGAACTTACGAGCAGTGGAAGCACTGGTCATGCATCGCACTTTGCCGTAAACGGCGCGCTCCGTCCATCCTCGGTCAAATTTACCCATCACCCATCCAATTCCCGTGTAGGAATTCGGGTCGCGCCCGTCGAGCGCCCATCGGTCGTTCAGGTTGATCATCCACTGCATGGCCGTTTGTGGATCGGGGGACCACTCGAGGATTTTCTTGCCCCAGAGCATTCGAAGGTAATTGTGTATGATGCCTTCGCTTCGGAGCTGGTTTTGCGCAGCGTTCCACAGAGGATCGTGAGTTGCAGCGGTTTCCAGTTCCTCAAAGGTGTAGAGGTAAGGACGTTCGTCGCGTTCATGTTGGGCCAGGGTTGTTTTGGCCCACTCGGGGAGGGATTCGTATTCGGTGTGATTTTCAATCATCGCACAGTGGATGAATCCGATGTCGCGCCAGGTAATGATTTGATCCAAGAACGCCTCAACGGGCTCGGGCAAGGACCACCAGCCTTGGCGGCGTCCATCGTTAGGAGGGTTGACCATGCTCACGTCCCATCGGTGGTGGGTGAAGATGTCGTGAAGGATGGCATGGACGCTGATGTGACCGTAGTGGAGCCATGGCGAGAGGCCGCTGGCGCCGCGTTCTTGCGGTTCATTCCGCTTCTCGTGGTAGACCTGCAAACGGTCGGCGAAGAACTCCTTCCACCGTCGGCGGCCTTCAACGTAGCCTCCTTTCTTTCCGTCCACGGGTTGAACAGCGTGGTCAATGCTGAGGGTTGAGAGGGCTTCTCGCCCGATGTCTCCACCCTCTGAGACTCGCCAGAGGAACTCATAGGGCGTCATGGGTGTGTTGGTTTGTTTGAAAATGGCTTTTACCAAGGCCGGGTCGATCTGTGGCAAACTTGACCCGCTGTCAAGCGGACTTCGCTTGGGGAACTCGTGCATGTGCTCGCGAATGGTTTTGTGAAGGTGCCGTCGAAGAGAGTAAGCGGTTGAAAAGTCGCGCCCTTGCGCTCGCATGGCCATGAATCCGTTGGAATCGACGACGTGGATTTCACAAGGAATGACGGTCAACGCCGTGTCGAGCACGTGTTTTGGATAGTACGTGGGGTAGTCGTCGATGATGCAGACTCTGGCGTGCTCCAACCATCCCTTGAGCAGACCCGAGGCTTCTCTCTTTTTGGTCTCGACATACGGTATGTAGGTTACCCCCGACTGTTCAAACAAGGTGCGGTTATCGACCATGCCTTGGAGGACAAAAGTGGAGATGCGGTCGTTGGCCCATCGGTGTTGGAGGGCAAGGCATTCGATGACGACCAGCGGCAGGTTGTGCTCGGTTGCCAGGTCAACGGCGTGTTCCAAAGCATGGTTCCAGTGGGCTCGTCGCGCCGACGTCATCCAGTAGACCACGAACTCCCCGTTTTCGTTGGGCACGCCGTGTATCTGGACGCGGCTGCTGGGAATCACGAACGGTCACCTCGTTGAAGTTGCTCGGTTGAACTGGTTCTGTAAACGGCGTACGGATTGGATCGAGGGGTGAGTCCTTGATGGCTGGGCATCAAGCGTCGTTGAGTGAGGCCGTCAATGGCAAGTTGATGCATCGTTTCCGAGACCCACCGGAGCGAGGAGATTTCGCCAAGAGAAAACCACTGGATCGATGAGATCTCGTCGCTGGACGACGAACGGTCGTGTTCATCGACGTGAACATCGTAACACAGGAAAACCGCCGGCTCGTCTTTTCTGAGAGCGGTGCGCACACCGGCAAGACCCATGACCCGTCCTTGCATTCCGGATTCCTCCATGAGTTCACGCAGTGCAGCCTGCTCGGGGCTTTCGCCTTGGTCAACGTGGCCTTTGGGGAACCCCCACTTGGTGGCGTGGGGTCCCTTGGCCTCTTGGACGAGGAGAATCCGGTCGTCGTTCACCACACGTGCGGCGACGCCCAAATCACAGAGTAGGCTGGGCATTAGGCGATTTTCATCCAATCGAGTATTTGAACCACGGTTTACCACCCTGTAAGAAAAAGACGAGTGTTTATATACAAACTCAGCAAGTTTTGTAACATGGAAAGAGCCCACAAACCGTTTGTCGAGCAGGCCCCAGAAGCCGACGCCAAGCTACCTACAGAATTTGGAGATTTTCGCATACGAGCGTTCAGAGACCCGGGCGACGGCAAAGAACACTGCATCCTCTACCTCGGGGACTTGAGCGAAGGATCCCCCCTCGTTCGAGTTCATTCTGAGTGCCTGACCGGTGATGCCTTTCACTCAAAGCGGTGCGATTGCGGACCGCAGCTCCACGCCTCCATGAAAGCCATCCAAGAGCGCGGCCACGGCGCCATCGCCTACATGCGCCAAGAAGGTCGGGGCATTGGGTTGTATGCAAAAATGCAAGCCTACGCACTTCAAGACACCGGACTCGACACACTCGACGCCAACCTCGCTCTCGGCCTCCCTGGCGACGCACGACGCTACGACTTTGCCGCCGAAATGCTCTACTCGATGGGCGTACAATCCGTCGAACTGGTGACCAACAACCCCGACAAGCGAGCGCAGCTCATGGACCACGGCATCAACGTCACCAACCGCGTGCCCATCATCGTGGGCCAGTGCCATCAAAATCGAGACTACATGCAAACAAAAGGCGCCCGAATGGGCCACATTCTCCCGAGCTGAGGATCGACCATGCGAACCAACATCGTCGGTCAAGAAGCACCACGCTTCATCCTCGAAAACGAGCACGGAGAATCCTTTGACAGCAGCAGCCTTGACGGAACCTGGCGCATTGTTTTCTTTTACTCCAGAAACAATTCCCCGACCTGCAAGCGAGGCTGCTTGACGTTCAAAGAGCAGCACGATTTGTTCTCCTCCGTCGGATGTTCCATCGTCGGTATCGGACCAGGTAGTCGCGAAGAACTTGCTGGCTTCAAATCCTCCATCGGCGACTTGCCGTTCCCTCTTCTCGCCGACCCAGAGCGAGCGGTCGGAAAAATGTTCAGCGTACCGCTTCACCTCGGCCAATTCCCTTCAAAATCCTCCTTTTTGGTGGGGCCCGACAACACGATTCGCTACGTCTACGACTGGCTGTTCCGACCCCGACGCCACGTGGCACGAATCTTGGCCGACATTTCCGAAGTTCGAGGTGATGATTGAATGTGGGACGAACTTCTTCTCGAAGCCGGCCTGAACGAACGAGAAGTTCGCTCCATCATGATCCTGGGATCCCGACCAAAAATGAAGGCCTCCGAACTTGCGAAAGAACTGAACACGACACGCCTGGACGCCTACAACAGTCTGTCCCGTCTGCAAGAAATGGGCATCGTCACGGCCACGGCCGACCGGCCAATGCTGTTTTCGAGCCTTCGAATCAACGAAGCCATGGAGCACATCATCCAGTCCCGTAAGCAGCAACTTGACCGCCTGGTGGACGGGTTCGACGAACTGTCGAAGGGCATAACGGAAACCGATGCGTCCTACGAGAAGCAACGCAGGGACATCGACGATCCTCGATTTGCCGTCCTCAAAGAACGAACGCACATCTACAATCGTCTGCAGAAAATGGCCAACGACGCAGAGGAACGCTTGATTCTCCTGCTCGGCCAGTTCGGCATCCTCCATCTGTGTCGAAGTCCTGATGCGCTCGAAGCGGTCAACACCGCAGCGGTTCGTGGAGTGGTCGTTCAAATCATTACGCACCTTGACGGGCGGACGCTGCGCTTTTTCGAAAAGCTGGACAGCAGCATCGATGTCCGCCATTCGGATGAACTGGACTCACTGGGCTTTGTTCAAGATCAAGCCGAAGTAATCCAGTACCTCAACATCGAAGACAACCCGGTGGGTCGAGGAAAAGAAGACGCTGCGTTGATTATCGAATCCGGGCCGTTCTCGCAAGCCCACCTTCACCTCATCGACGCCATCTGGGAGGGAGCGGTGCCGTTGGCGACCGCTCGAGCACGCTTCACTGAAAACCAAATCAACGATCCGCTTCGACTCACCATCGGCGAGGGTTCCTTCCTGAAGAACGTCTCCGTTGCCCTCGGTTTTGACGGACAACTGCCCGAAGAGGACACGCCGTTTGACCCCGACGCCTTCTTTGCCGCGGGCAACGAAGTCAACGATGCCAGAATGAGGCTGACGGAGGGCAAGCTCTCCAACCTCAAAGTGCTGGGGATTGACATCGGACGCATGCTGCGGCAAATTGGCAACAGAGTCGGGCAAGAAATCGCCTTCTCTCTCCGTTCTATAGAAAACGACATCGAGTTCCTTGACGAAATGATGGACTGGTGGGAACACGCTGGTTTGGGTCGGCTTCAGTACGATGTAGACCCTCAGTTCCATGTCGTCGTGGGCCTCAACCACCCGCCGATTGACGACGTGGACGCTCTGCCGATGTGGGAGATGGACGACGGCATCATCGAGGGTGCCTTGTCCACTCGATTTGCGAAGGAAGCCAACGTCGTCATCCAGCGCGTTGACGGCAATGGACACAAGGACGACCTGTGGCGGTACTTGATTCACCGACACGAACTCAACACCATTGAACTCGTTGATTGAGCGGGCGTGATCCCATGAAACTCGGCACGTTCCTCCGTTTCTTCCGTCAACTCAAGGGGAAGAAACCCGTTGACATCGACGCCATTCAATCCATGGGATTGCTGGCGGTTAAACTCGGCCAAATCTTTGCTCTCCGCCCGGACTTGATTGAACCAAACCGGTGCATTGAGCTCCAACAGCTCTACAGCCGGGCAGCCACCATTCCGGAGGAAGATTCCCAAAAACTCCTCGACCGCTTCGCTCCAGCAGGGTTCAGAGACCACTTCCAAAGCATCGAAATGAAGCCGTTTGCAGCGGCGAGCATCGGCCAAATCCACCGTGCCGTCATGAAGGACGGGACGAGGGTGGTCATCAAGATCATCAAGTCCGACTTCGAAGCTTCCTTCAAGCGAGATGTCCAGCGAATGAAACGATGGATTCGTATGGGCTTGTTCTTCAACCCGCGACTGCGTAAAGTGGGCAATCCAATCGGTCTGCTGGCTCACATTGAGGACTACACCCTCCGTGAGCTGAACCTCCTGAACGAAATTGACGGCCGCAATCAGCTCATTGCGCAAGCAAAAGAGATTGAGAAGCACTTCCCCATGCCGAAACTCAAGTTCCCTCACATGTGGGAACATCTCTCAAATCAACACATTCTCGTGATGGAAGAGATCACGCATCCGACCCTTGAGGACCACCTCGAGGCGGCGACGCTTACGTGGCCAGACATGCTTGAACTCTTTCGAATTCACGGCGCCTTCATGTTTGGCATTGGGACCTTTCACGGCGACCTTCATCCTGGGAACGCCATGATGGACGGTGAGGGTAACTTCCACTTCATCGACACGGGAGCCATCTGCAATGCACCAAAACACGTTCGCAATGCGTTGTTTGGATTCTTCTACTTCCTCGCCAAGGGCGAGTTGAAAAATGCCTTTGATGCCATGTTAACGATGGCGGCCGTCCAACCCACAGGCACCACGCTCCAGACCTACTACGATTCGATGAACGAGTTGTACGACGGTTTCGTGGGCACATCGGTGAGCGAGGTTTCCTTGACCGAGCAGATGATGAAGACCGTCAAAGCGGCGGTTTTGGCCGGATGTGCGTTCGGAGAGGAAGCCTTTCCCATCATCCGTTCGCTGATGTACATGGACGGCATGGTGCTCAAGGGGCATCCGAGCGTGGATTTGATCAGCTCCATGGGACCGTATTTGGACGAATTCTCGGTTCTCATTGACCCAAACAGCATCCTTGAATCGGCTGCTTAAAGTGTAATTTTTTGTGATTTTTTTAGGAACAAAAACCTTGCTTTATATGGTGAAACCGTCAGCGGGCTCCATGACAGGAACCCCTACACCCTCAGTGGCCATCATCGGCGCAGGCCCCGGCGGACTCGCCTCGGCTTTGCTCCTCGCAAAATCAGGTGTTGACGTCACCGTTTTCGAACGCTCCAATTCCGTGGGAGGGCGAAACAAAGTCTTCGACCGAGACGGTTTCAAGTTCGATCTGGGACCGACTTTCTTCCACTACCCTGAAGTCATCGAAGACATTTTCAAGGCCATCGGCAAGGATGCTCACAAGGAATTGAACCTCCACCGCTTGGAGATGAACTACCGCCTTATTTTCGGACAGGGCGGTGTCCTGGACTGCACGAGCGACCTCGACGAAATGACGGAGCGAATCCGTGGGTTGTCAGGGGACAGCAACGCCAATGCGTTCCGCCGCTACGTGGTTGACAACCGATTGAAACTCCACAAATCGAAGGCTTGCCTTCAAGAGCCATGGTACGGCCCTACCGACCTTCTTTCCAAGCGAGCCATGCGAGTGGCGGGGGTGCTTCGCCCACAACGCTCCGTTGCTGGCGATTTGATGAAGCTCTTTGACGACGACCGTCTGATGCTTGCCATGTCCTTCCAGACGAAGTACCTCGGCATGTCTCCGTTCAACTGCCCCAGCCTGTTCACCATGCTGGCCTTCCTTGAGTACGAATACGGCATTTTCCACCCCATGGGAGGCTTGGGCAGCGTCAGCGAACGAATGGCAAGCATCGCCAAAGACTTGGGCGTCACCTTCCGCATGAACGAAGCGGTTGAATCCGTTGTCATGGACGGCAAGACCATCAAGGGCGTCCGTACCGCACAGGGCGAGTTCCTCGCAGACAAAGTGGTCATGAACGCCGACTTTGCCAACGGCATGACTCAGCTGTTTCCCGACAAGGTTCGAAAGAAGTGGAGCAACAAAAAAATTGACAAGAAAAAGTACTCTTGCTCAACGTTCATGCTCTACCTTGGGATCGACAAAATTTACGAAGATCTCCCTCACCACCAAATCTACGCCTCTGCGAACTACGAGTCAAACCTTGAAGACATCGAGAAAAACCACAAGCTCACCTGGGACGACCCGTCGATTTACGTCCAAAACGCCTGCGTGGTCGACCCAAGTTTGGCACCCGAGGGCTGCTCAACGGTCTACGCGCTGGTACCTGTTTCACACATTCATGAAAACATCGACTGGGCCACTGAAAAAGATGCTTACAGGGACCGAATCATCGAACAGATTGAACAAAAGTTGGGCTTTGAAGGCCTCCGAGACCACATCAAGACGGAAATGATCATCACCCCCGAAGACTGGGGCGATCATTGCTACCGCGGAGCGGTGTTCAACCTCGCTCACGGACTCGACCAGATGCTTTGGCGCCGACCAAAGAACCAATTCGACGAGATCAACAATCTCTACCTCGTCGGTGGAGGCACCCACCCCGGCAGCGGCCTGCCCGTGATTTACGAGTCCGCCAGAATCAGCAGCAAGTTGCTTTTGGACAGCCTCGGGATCATCCCGGACTGGAACGGCGTCGACACGTGGTTTGAGAGCCGAAAGCGCTCCAAGCAAGGCCGAGCCGCCCTTAGCGAAAAGTCAAAAGAACCGACCACTGGAACCCCAACATCGGCTTGAGGGTTCACCATGCAACAGCACCGCCTCGACGAAGCATATGCGTTCTGTGAGGCGGCGTGCAGAAACGCCTCAACGACGTTTTATTCCTCGTTCAGCGCGCTTAACATTGACAAGCGCAGAGCCGTTCACGCCGTCTACGCACTCTGCCGGTGGGTGGACGACATCGTTGATGGAGACGAAGAGCCAACCATTCTTGAAACAAACGATCTCAGAGAAGCCACCGCCGCCAGGCAGCTCATCGTCAACGACCTCCACGCGGGCACCTCTCCCTCCCTCTCCGAAGATGAACACCGACGACGCATGATGGCCCTGGTGGACATCCGCCTCAAGTTGGAGCGTGCCAGCAACCAAACCATCACCGACGACGATCATCCCATTTTTGTTGCCCTGCAAGACGTGTTCACGAGATACCCGATCAAACTCGCAGATTTTGAAACCGTTATAGAGGGCATGGAAGACGACCTCTATCCGGTTCAGAATCAAACGTGGGACGAACTTCGGTCCTACTGCTACAAGGTGGCCTCAGCCGTTGGCCTGATCCTCATTGAAATCTACGGTTATGAAGATCGAGCAGCCCGACTCCACGCCATCGACCTTGGCATCCAGATGCAACTCATCAACGTCCTCCGAGACATCAACGAAGACATGGAACGAGGTCGCATCTACCTCCCGATCGAAATCCTTGCCTCCCACAACATCAGCGTGGATTTGCTGCGAAACGAAAACATCGCCAACACGCTTGCTTGGAAAGGCTTCGTGGTGGAATACGTTGATGTCATCAAACGGCACCAGTCCTCGGCCAACCATCTCTTCGGGTACCTTGACGGTCGCGCTCGTGTTCAGCCTGAGATCATGGCCGACGCCTACACGTCAATTCTGAACGAAATCGTGCGTCGCTCTGGAGACGTGTTCTCGCAACCGGTCAAGTTGTCCAAGGTTCGCAAGGTCATGCTCGGCCTGCGGCTGAGCCTGCGCAAACTCAGGGCACGACTGTTGGCGTGAACGTCTCACTCATCGATGAGCGGTGTCATCGGGCTGAACCCTTCGTAAAGACTGGGACCGCTTGCCAGATAGTAAACCGACCCACGACCGTCTCGCGAATCGGCTGCAGTAGCGTTGTCGCTGGTGGCGCAGTCGCCCGTGCATCCGTCAGCAAAAGCGACGTAAACACGGCCCTCGCGGTCAATGTGAAGGTCGTTGAAATCCAGCAGGTTTCGGTTTGACCCGCCAATGTCTCGACAATCACCGGAGTTCAAACAAATGGAGCCGACCTGAACGGGGTCGTCCGTCACACGGTACGTGTGGAACACGGGCTCATCGTCCAAAGCGTTGAGGCTGTACGTGATGTACAGATGGTAGGTGGCGTTGTTGGGAGCGTAGTGAGCGTTGCCGTCCCACGGATTGCCGTCGATGTCGGACTGGTTGAGCATCGCTCCGTTTTCGCTGCCCAAGTAGGTGATGGCGATGCGCCCCGGGTCGCCCGCATCGGTCTGTGGGAACACCGAAGAAATCACTTCAACGGGTGAAACCCGGATGCTCTCCTGCTCCCAGGTTTCGCCCGAATCCATGGACCGAGACATGTAGATGCCCTCGTCGGCTCCGGTCCACACGTGGTACGCATTTGAGGCTGTATCAGCGGAAACTTCGGAGTTCTTTCGGGGGTTGGGTGTGCCAACGTCCTCACCCATGTAGCGCTCGGACCATGAGAACCCGTTGTCTTTGGAGACGATGACGGTGGGTGTGGCCACACGCGGCGTGACGTACACGGTGCCGTCGGGTGCGGTGGAGATGGCCCCGTGCAGACCTCCGTTGGAGGTTGCCAAGCCGATGATTTGTCCGCCGGCCTCGAAACTGGCACCGCCGTCAAAACTCGTGAAGCAGAAAATACCTGCAAGTTTGTTGTAGCAGTAATACACGGCGGTTTCGTAGAAACTTCCGGTGAATTGACCCAAGGCCCCATAGCCGCTGTCGGTCCACGGACCGCTGGCCAGTTTGATGTGGTCGTTGAGTGGGGTGGTTCCTGAATCGTGGGGGTTGCCCATCCACGTTTCACCGTCGTCGTCGCTCCAGCAAATCCATGAGGTCTCGAGGCCGATCATCTGAACGCCAAACACACGGTCCGTGATGGGGTCAACCCATCCGTAGGGGTCGCTGGTGGTTGGAGAGCACATGACGGGGTCCTGCGATTCTTCCCACGTCAGACCTGCGTCGCACGAGCGCATGACCTTCTCCATGGCGATGAAGAAAATACAGCCGCTTGAGGTGATGCCGATGCTGGGTTCCTTACCGGTTTCTCCTACATCGCTGAACTGAAACACCATGTCGAGGGGAGTGGTTCCCAACGACACGCCGTTTCGGTCGGTGACGAACACGCGAACGTCTTCTTCAACCACAACCTCGGATTCTTGCACGACCTCTGGCTCGCCAAAACATCCCGAGAGCGAAAGGGTGATGACCATCAGGGATAGAAACAGCGCTCGTCCTTGCATGATGGGCCGACGCCCCCTCCTCCTAATGACCTTCCGCTCGTGCCGGTGTCAGTCGTCAATCAGCGAGGTGTAGATCGCTTCGTAGGCCTCGGCGTTGTGCTCGTAAGTGAAACGGTCAAGCACGCGCTGACGACCCCTCTGCATCTGTTCGGTCCGTTCATCGGGGTGGTGAAGACTGTGGTTGACGGCTCGTGCGAGGTCGTTGGGATCGCCGCACGCGAACAAACCGCCCACCTCTTCGTCGATCATTTCGGTCAGCGGTGCTTGGTCAACGGTTACCACGGGTGTTCCGCTGGCAAGCGCTTCGAGAGGAATCAGTCCTTGGCCCTCGTAATACGAGGGGTAGACCACCAAGTCGGCAGCTCGGAAATGAAGCGCAAGTTGTTCAAAACTCATCCCGGGTTGAATGTGCACGGCGTGGTCGACACCGAGCCGTTTCGCTTGCCGCATGAGGGTCTTGCGCATGTGGCCTCGGCCGATGATGACGAGACGGGCTCCGGGATGTTCCTTCAAGATGGACGGCATGGCTCGAAGCAGGGTTCGATGTCCTTTCCTGGCAACCAAACGGCCCACGGCGAGCAACAGGGGTGTTTTCGTGTCCGGATGGCCGCAAAGAGCTGAATCGTCGGCCGCACCGTAGGAGGTGCGCAAGGCTTCGTAGGCCAGTTGCTCCTCCTCGTGGTCGTGATTGATTGGCCGAAACACGCGATGGTCCACGCCGTAGAGCACGGTCTCGCACTGCCAATCTTCGGGAGGTCGATACCACCGCTCAAATTCTCGACGGGTTGAATCAGATATGGCCACCGAGACGCTCGAATGTTCCACTCCGGCTTGCTCGTATTTTGCATAGTAGCCCCCGGTCAAGAGAATCGCAAGGTCGTTGGGGTTTTTCCACGTCGCAGCCTCGTTGTGCTTGGCGGCCAACTTCATGCCTTCCCGCTCGCCAATCCAACTACCGTTCAGTGCCGACACCACCGGAGCAACGTGTTCCTCGACCCAGAGGTACTCCTTCGCTGTCCAACTGACCAGCGGCAGGAGGGTGTGAACCACATCAACGGGTTTGACCTGGTGAAGACGACGCAGTTCGGTCAGTGCATGCTTTCCGTACGATCGGGTGAAGGCCATGGGCGCCTTGAGCCACGGGACGTTGAGCACGCTGACGCCCGGTTGGTGGGGCGTTGGTTGGTTGTGGGTTCGAGTGATCACCGTCACGTCGTGGCCGCGCTGGGCGAGATGACCCGCCAAGTGGAACACTACGGAGCCGATACCTCCCCATCGAGGAGGATATTCGCCCGAGACCATGGCGATGTGCATGGA
>VMHT01056940.1_pt1 | contig 12526 bp, 11 predicted proteins | sample 4693611 | NCBI WGS metagenome assembly VMHT01 (sample SAMN12280063, study PRJNA550983) | marine metagenome | isolation source: seawater sampled from same location over 5 years 0.02-0.2 micron viral filtrate | place: USA: collected off the coast of southern California halfway between the port... ...
GGTACAACTAAAGGTTTTCAGTTTACTGATTTAAAACCTGCATTAAGAATTATAGATATTATTAAAGTAATAGAACAAGATGCAGAAATAGATGTAAACTTTACTGATGACTTTTTTAAAACAACAGGATTCTTTTCTAATATATATATGTGGCTACATAGAAACAAAGGAGAGATAGGAGTAACACCTACAAATGAAACAAATACTAATTTAATAGTAGTAGATAAGATACAAAGTTTTACAGGTGATGTTACACAATTCTTTGACAATAGTACAACACAAAACCCTCCTGATAGTTTTACAGGATTTGCACCTGTATTTGATGGGGGTATATTTAGATTTCAAACAGGTATATTAAATAATGGCCAAGACATCGAAAAGATGAAAGTCAAATGGACTGTAACACCATCTGTTAATACAAAACAATTTACAGTTAGATTAAGGAAAGCAGGTACAAATGAAGTTATATCTGAATTAGATCACACATCAGGTACTACAAATACAATATTAGAGTTTGAGTTTGTAACAGATTTATTTAATACAGTAGATGGACATAATGTAGAGTTTGTTATAGAGACAACAGAAACAAGTTTAAATATGACTTATGAAATGTCTTTTACTAAAACACTTACAAGATTAGGTGTGTTTGAAAATGCAAGAACTGTAGCTGCTGGTACAATAAGTCCAAGCTCAGTAGTAGATACAATTTATATTGCAGACCAGATACCTGATATGAAAATATTAAATTTCTTAACAGGCCTTTTTAAAACATTTAACCTTACAGCTTTTGTAGATGATGATGTATCAAGTAGTACATTTAGTCAAATAAAAGTACAAACGCTAGATAGCTTTTATGCAGGTGGTGCAACTAGAGATATAACTGAGTTTGTAAATACAGAAGAGGGAGAATCAAACTTTAGCGTACCTTTTAATGATATTAGTTTTAGTTTTGAAGAGCCTAAATCATTTAGTGCATTTTATTACAATAAATTAAACACAAGAGAATATGGGTCTGTAAAAGCTAGTACAGCAACAGGTAGTGGTCGAGACCCAAGATTAAATAGAGGTCAAGACTATGTTGTCAAAACACCTTACGAAAAGATGTTGTTTGAAAGATTGAAAAATGTAAATGGTGGTGCAAACACAAATATAGGTTTTGGATATTTTGTAGATGACAACCAAAGTCCAACAATAGGGAAGCCTTTATTATTTATAAAGAAAAACACAAGTGTAAGCAGTACACCTATACAAATGTTTGATGGCGATGGTACAGGAACACCTGCAAGTATAAGCACAATAAATAGAGGTACAAACTTTCAAGAGGGTACAGCTAGTGTATTTTTAGCAGTATCAGGTGAGCCTAATTCTATAACATTTAGTTATTTAGATGGGAACAATGCACCTCAAACAGTTACAGTAGCTAATGGTGCAAACACGACAATAAATCCTGTAGTTAAGAATAGTGTAATAATTACAAGTAATGTTGATGATCCTGGAAATGTAACAATAACATATACAGTATCGTCAGACAGTCAAACTTTAAATTTCTCAAGAGAGGTTAACCCTTTTGTTACAGGTCAGATAGATGACAATACATTATTTAAAACTTTCTATAGTGATTACATAAGTGATTTGTTTAGTTACAATAGAAGATTAGTAAAAGTAAAGGCCATATTACCACAGAGCTTTTTACTTGAATATAAATTAAGTGATACTCTTATAATAAGCAATGAAGAGTTTATAATAAATAAAATTACTACAAACTTACAGACAGGAGAGAGTAGTTTAGAATTATTAAATAAAATAACAAGTGTATGATACAAAACATATTACAATTATTAGAGTTTGCAAATGGTGAAACTGAGAACATCAGAATAGCGCAGGGTAAGTATGAGCTACCAAAAACATTTAAAAGAACATTTGAACAAATTAAAAAAGAAATAAAATGGCAAAACAAATAGTAGTAGATTTCACAGTAAAAACTGGAGCTGCAACAAGAGGGGTAGATGATCTAAAAAAAGAAATACAAGGCCTTAATAAAGAAGTACAAAATACTAATGAACAGACAGAAAAAGGTTTAAAGGGTATAGAAAAAACATCAGAAAAAACAGCAGGTGGTGTTAGAAAAATTGGAGGGGCATTAAAAGCACTTGGTATAGGTCTTATTATAGCAGCATTTGCAAAACTTACAGAAGCGTTAGGTAAAAATCAAAGGGTTGCTGATAGCTTTAGTATAGCCTTCGAAGCGACATCTATTATATTTCAAGACTTTATAAATTTTATTTTAGACAATGTTGGAAGTGTAAAATCTTCTTTTGATGCTATTTTCTCTGATCCTTTACAATCTTTAAAAAATCTAGGTAATGCTATAAAAAACAACATACTTGAAAGATTTAGGTCAATGATTGATACTATTGGTTTTGCTGGTAGTGCAATCAAGAAATTTTTTAAAGGAGACTTTGCTGGTGCAGCAGAAGATGCAAAATCTGCTGGTAAAGAGTTGGTAGATGTTTTTACAGGTGTTGATGGTACAGTTGATAAAACAGTAGAAACATTTAAAAAAATTAAAAACGAAACAGAAGATTATGCAAAATCTGTTTTACAAACAGCTATAAGTTTAGTTGAATTAGAAAAGGCATCCAAATTAGCAGCAGCTCAGAATAGAATATTACTAGAACAATTTGATAGAGAATCAGAAAGTTTACGACAAGTTAGGGACGATACTACTTTAAGTATAGAAAAAAGAATTGAAGCTAACGATAACCTGAAAAAAACTTTAGAGGATCAAGCTAAAGTAATGAAAGAAAATGCTGATATAGAAATTGCAGCAGCAAGATTGGCTTTAAAAGGAAACGAAGATAACATAGATGCACAAGTTAGACTAAAAGATGCAATAGCAGAAAAAGCAGCTATAGAGGCACAGGTAACAGGCTTTATGTCAGAGCAAAAAATTAATGAAATTGCACTTAATAACGAGTTGTTGGCGTTAGAAAATGCAAGATTAGAAAGTACAGCTAATTTATCTATAGAACAAAAAAGATTTAATGCAGAACAAATAGAAGATAATTTACAAAGATTAAATAAACAAAAAGAAATAGATGCAGAGGAACAAGAAATGCAATCTAATAGACTACAAGCAATAATAGATGAAGCAGCAAACGGAACACAAGCTAAGATTGATGCACAAATAGCTCTTGATGAGTTTATGGAACAATCTAGGCAAACAAACTTTGAAAGAAAAAAAGAAATTGAAGACGAGGAGGCTAGAATAGAAAAAGAAAATAGTGATTCAAAAGTAGCAGTAGCAAAAGCAGAAGCAGACGCTAAAGATAAAATATTTGCTCAAACAGAAAAGGCTCTAGGTCAATTATCAGGAATAGCAGGTGAAGAAACAAAAGCTGGAAAAGCATTTGCAGTTGCAGCAGCAACTATTAACACATATCGTGGTGTTTCTGATGCACTCGCAGCAACAACTGTAACACCTTTTGAAACAGCGTTAAAATTTATTAATGCTGCATCAATACTTTCAAATGGTTTAAAGAATGTGAAATCTATTTTAGCGGTTAAAATTCCACAGACATCAGTTGGCGGAAGAATGTCAGGTGGTGGTGGAGTTGGTGGAGGTGGAGCTGCACCACAAGCACCATCGTTTAACATTGTAGGTAGTGATCCTCAAAATCAATTAGCCCAAACACTAGCTACACAGACCGACAAACCTGTTAAAGCATTTGTAGTATCAGGAGATGTAACAACAGCACAAAGTTTAGATAGAAATATTATACAGGAAAGTTCATTAGGATAAGCAAAATAATTAATTAAAAACGATATATTATTATGAAGATAGTTGAATTAATTTTAGACGACAACGAAGATTTAACTGGAATAGAAGCAATTAGTATAGTTGAGAATCCTGCAATAGAAGAGGATTTTATAGCACTCAAAGGTGAACAACAACTACAACTAGCAGAGGTAGATAAAGAGAAAAGAATTTTATTGGGAGCTTTACTTGTACCTAACAAACCTATATATAGAAAAAGTGGTGAAGATGAATATTATATATACTTCTCACGAGATACAGTAAGAAAGGCCTCCCAAATTTATTTACAGAAAGGAAACCAAAACAATTCTACACTAGAGCATAAACATACACTTAAAGGTTTATCACTTGTAGAATCTTGGATAGTAGAAGATACAAAGAAAGACAAGACAGCTTTATATGGTCTTGAATATCCTGTAGGTACTTGGGTAGGTGCAGTCAAAGTAAATAACGAACAAGTATGGCAAGAGTTTGTAAAAACAGGTAAAGTCAAAGGTTTTAGTATTGAGGGTTATTTCGCTGACAAAGCAGAGAGACCAAAAGACCCTACTATTAACGATCTTGCAGAAATAGAAGAAGAGGAGGCGCAAGAATTATTATCACAGATTAAAGGTATAATTAGAAATGACAAAAGATACAAAGCTGGTAAAAGACTAATATTTGAAAGTTTTAGTGATTATCCTGATGCAGTAAAGAACAATGCAAAGAGAGGAATTGATTTAAATAAAAAAGTAAACAATAAATGCGCTACAGATGTCGGTAAGATTAGGGCGCAACAATTAGCACAAGGTAAGCCTATAAGTGAACAGACTATTAGTAGGATGTATTCTTTCTTGTCAAGAGCTGAGGAATATTACAAACCTGATGACAAGGAGGCTTGTGGTACAATCTCATATTTATTGTGGGGTGGTTTAGCAGCGAAGAGATATTCAGAAAGAAAACTTAAAGAGCTTGGCAAATTAGATTTGTATAGTGAAAAAGTAAATGATGACTTTGCAATTATTATGGATAGACTAGCTTATGCTGATAAAGCAATGGCCGAAAAGATAGCAAAGGATATAGGGTGTGATGGAATACACGAACACGAATTTGAAGATCAGACTTGGTATATGCCTTGTGAGAAACACGCACTAACAGAAGAAGAGTTTAAGAAATATGAATGTCCAAAAGGATATAAGAAAGATTATCAAAAACATAAGTGCGTAAAGATGGCAGAGATAGGTCCAAGAGGCGGTATCAAACCAAGCAAGAAAGCACCGAAATCAGGAACACCAAATCGTAATCCAAAAGGTAAAGGTACAGCTAAAGGAGATGCTTCAACAAGCAGAGGAGCAAAGGTCTCACAAAAAGATTTAGCATCCTTACAAAAAAAGTCAGACGAATTTAACGAAAGGTATAAAAAGAAACTAGGATATGGTGTTACAGTTGGACAATTAAAAGCAGTATTTCAAAGAGGCTTAGGTGCATTTAATGTATCTCATAGCCCTAGAATCAAATCTCCTACAGCTTGGGCGCAGGCACGAGTAAATGCTTATATGTATATGGTAAGAAATGGTAGGCCACAAAACCCTAAGTACACAGGAGACTTTGATCTGTTACCAAAAGGACATCCAAAAAGTAACAAGAAATGAAAAAACAAGACTACATACCTAGCTACACTAGTCCAAAAGGGGGAAGAAGGGCTTGTCTATGTAAAGACGAATTGACTTATAAGATTGAGTGTTGTACTGGCGAACTACACGCACAAGGCATAGGTCAAATAACAAGAAGCAGTTAAAAATGCAAAATTAATTTAAAAAAGCGATATATAATTATGAAAGCTACAGAAATGATAAAACAAGTAAAAAATCTCTTAGGTGTTGAGCTATCTGACATCCAGTTAGCTGAACTCAAATTAGAGAACGGAACTGTTTTAGAAGCAGATGCTTTTGAATCAGGTAAAGAAGTCTTTATTAAAACTGAAGACGAAAATGTTGCTCTTCCAGTAGGAGAGTACGAACTAGAAGATTCTCGTGTATTAGTTGTCGAAGAAGAGGGTATGATTAAAGAAATCAAAGCTCAAGAAGAAGAAGAAAAAGAGGAAGAAGACAAAGAAGAAATGAGTTATGTAACTAGAGAAGAGTTCAGAAAAGAAATGGACGAACTTAAAGATATGGTAGAAAAAATGATGTCTCCAAAAGATAAAGAGGAAATGTCATCACAAATTCTAGAGGAAGTATCTTTAGCAGTTACAGAAGTTTTAAATAGTGATGCAGAAGAAAAAGAAATTCTAAAACAAGAATTATCCGAACCAGCAGCAGAGCCTTTAAAACATAATCCTGAGGAGAAGAAAAACAACTTTAAAGTTAAGTTTGCTCAAAACAGGACAAAATCTACTCTAGACAGAGTAATGGAAACTATAAGTAATAAATAAATAAATAAAAAATTATGGCAGTATTAACACACATAAGCGATGATGTAATGAGAATTTTCGATGACTATGAATTAGTTTCAGCATCGGCAACATTAAATCTATCAGATTCTGGAAAAGTATTTAAAATTTCTGGAACAGGTTATACAATAACTTTACCTGCACTAAGTGCTGGGTGGAAAGCAAAATTTATCGTATCAGGAGCATTTTCAACTGACTTCGTAGTACAATCACCAGCAGATAGTAGAGATACTATTAATGGTGGAGTAATTGTAAACGGAGCAATCGTTGAGGCTGATGCAGTAGATAGAGTAACATTTGAAGATGATGCAGAAAGTATCGGTGATTACATCGAAATACATTCTGACGGGACTAGCTATTTCTTAAGTGGAAATGGTAACGCAGCTTCATCAATTTCAGTTGGAGAATTATAATAATTAAATAAATAAAAAAGATATGGCTACTACAACAAGTATAACAACTACTTACGCAGGAGAGTTTGCAGGTGAATATATCGCAGCAGCTTTACTAAGTGGAGTTACGTTATCACAAGGCGGGGTTTCAATTAAACCCAATATTAAATTTAAAGAAGTAATCAAGAAATTAGCATTAGATTCTATTTTAAAGGATGCTAGTTGTGATTTTGACCCTACTTCAAACGTTACATTAACAGAAAGAATCTTACAACCAGAAGAATTCCAAGTGAACCTTCAGTTATGTAAAAAAGATTTCAGACAAGACTGGGATGCACAATCTATGGGCTTTAGCCAATATGATAACTTACCTAAAAAATTCTCTGATTTCTTAATTGCACAAGTTTCAGCTAAAGTTGCTCAAAAAACAGAGCAAAATATTTGGCAAGGTGCAACTGCTAACGCAGGAGAATTTAACGGATTCCAAGCACTACTTGCAGCTGATGGAGATGTTGTTGATGTAACAGGTACAACACTTTCGGCTACAAATATAATTGCAGAATTAGGAAAAGTAGTAGATGCTATTCCTAGTGCAGTTTATGGTAAAGAAGATGTAAAAATCTATATTCCAACAAGTGCAGCTAAGTTTTATATTCAAGCACAAGCTGCTTTAGGATATAGAGAGCTTTACAACGTTGGTCAAACAGAGATGAACTTTCAAGGTATTCCATTATTTACAGCTCCTGGTTTAGGAAATGATAAAATGGTTGCAGCAGAATCTTCTAACTTATTCTTCGGAACAGGTCTATTAAATGACTGGCAAGAAGTTAAGTTAATTGATATGGCTGACATTGATGGAAGTCAAAATGTAAGAGTTGTCCTAAGAGGAAGTGCAGGAGTACAGCACGGAATTGGATCAGACATCGTTTTATATTCTTAATAATAGTTTAACATAAAAGAGGTAGGTGGGTATAAGCCTACTTACCTTTTTTTATAAAAATTAAAAATTATGGCTTGTAACTTAACAAAAGGAAGAGGTTTACCTTGTAAAACAGGTGTAGGTGGAATTAAAGCAGTATTCTTTGTAGATTTTGGAGGTCTTGGTGGATTGACAACATCAGGTGGAGAAGTAACTGCTATTTCTGGAAGTCCAACACTAATGAAGTTTGATGTTAAAGGTAATTCAACATTAGACACAACAGTAACATCTTCAAGAGAGAATGGTACTACTTTTTATGAATCAAGTTTAGTATTGAACTTAACTTTTCAAGAAAAAGAAACATCAGAAGAAATTAAATTATTAGCAGTTTCAAGACCACAAATCATTGTCTCTGACTATAACAGTAATTTCTTTTTAGTAGGAGAAAAGAATGGTGCAGAATTAATAAGTGGGACATTTAATTCAGGTGCAGGGATGGGCGATTTTTTCGGTTATGCACTAACATTTGGGTCAACTGAGCAAAACCCACCATTATTTGTTGCACAATCTATTATGGATGCTGCTACAGAGGGTACTCAGATAACACCAAACTAATATATTATTAATTTAGTTGAAAACGAGAGGGTTTATACCCTCTTTTTTTTTATACCTATACAAAATCATTGATTTATTTCGATATATTAATATGAAAGTATTAAGTACATCATCTTCTGCTCAGAACTTAGATGTTATTCCTAGAGTATTTGTATCTTCATATACTATGAAATTAAGAGATACAAGTAAAAACAAAGAAGTGTTTTCAGCTAGTGTTAGTGCATCAGATAATGTAAATTTTAAAAGATTATCGGCTACAATAAGTCCTGTTTTAAAAGAGGGTAGATATTATGATTTGACATTACTAAATGGTAGTGCAGTTGTATATAAAGACAAAATATTTTGTACAGATCAAACTGTTAATCAAACTAACAACAATTATTACGATATTAATAATGGAGAGTTTACATTTGATGAAACAACAGGATCACACGATAACGATTACATAATAGTATGAACGATTTAAGAGTTATAAATTTAAGTAGTTATACAACACCAAAAGTTGTAGAATATAAGAATAAAGAGTGGGTAGGATATGGTGAAGATAACAACTACTTTAAATATCTTATAGATAGATATAATGGTAGTCCGACTAACAATGCTATTATAAATGCAGTCTCATCAATGATATTTGGTAAAGGTTTAGATGCTACAGATAGCAATAAAAAACCAGATCAATATGCAAAGATGATATCTTTATTTAATAATGATTGTGTAAGGAAATTATGTTATGATTTGAAACTAATGGGTCAATGTTCTTTACAAGTTATTTATTCAAAAGACAGAAAGACAATAGCACAAATAGAGCATTTTCCAGTAGAAACATTAAGAGCAGAAAAAGCAAATGATAAAGGAGAGATTGATGCTTATTATTATTTTTCTGATTGGTCTGAATATAAACCTACAAGCAAATTAAAAAGAATACCATCATTTGGTAAAAGTAAAGAAGCAATAGAAATACTTTACATAAAACCATATAGAGCAGGATTCTTTTTTTATAGTCCAGTAGATTATCAAGGTGGATTACAATATGCAGAGCTTGAGGAGGAAGTAGGTAATTTTCATTTAAATAATATAATGAATGGTATGTCTCCAAGTATGCTTATAAATTTCAACAATGGTGTGCCAAATGAAGAAGAAAGAGAATTGATAGAAAGAAGAATATCACAAAAGTTTTCTGGAAGCAGTAATGCAGGTAAATTTATTCTTGCTTTTAACGACAATGCAGAAACAGCAGCGAGTATTGATCCTGTACAGTTATCGGATGCACACCAACAATATCAATTCTTGAGTGAAGAAAGCACAAGAAAAATTATGGTTAGTCATAGAATTGTAAGTCCAATGCTTATTGGTATAAAAGATCAATCAGGTTTAGGAAACAATGCAGATGAACTAAAGACTGCATCTATATTATTAGACAATACAGTTATAAGACCCTTCCAACATTTACTTATTGATGCTTTTGATCAAATACTAGCTTACAATAAAATATCATTAAAACTTTATTTTAAGACCCTACAACCACTTGAATTTACAGACTTAAAGAATGTAGAGGATGAAGCAACGAAAGAAGAAGAAACAGGTGTTAAATTAAGCGAGGATGCTTGTTGTGTACATTTGGGAAGTAATTTAGATAAGTACATAGATAATGATGTTGCAAACGCTTTAATAGATTTAGGGCAAGATGAAGAAGAACTTTTAAAAGATTATGATGTTATTGATGAGTTTGAGGTTGATTATGAAACAGAAAACGAATTGGATCAAAAGATAGCAGAGTTAAACGAAAAAACAGAACTTGCCAATACAGGTAGTGCAAAACCATACAGAGACAGTAAACAAGATGGTAAATCAAAAAAGAAAGGTCAAGAAGATACAATCTTTTTAGTAAGATATATGTACACACCTTATAGTGGTGCTTATAAAACTAAAAAAGGTAGATCAAGAGAATTTTGTATTAAGATGATGAACGCAAAAAAGGTTTATCGTAAAGAAGATATAAAGGCAATGGATAATAAAGTAGTAAATGCAGGTTTTGGAAAAGATGGTACAAATACTTATTCTATTTGGTTATATAAGGGAGGTTCTCGATGTTCCCATCGCTGGACTCGTAAAATATATGCAAGAAAAGAAGGTAGTAAATCTTTGGGTGATACAGTAAGTACAACATCTGCTATAAAAAAAGGTTTCAGACCTGAAAAAAATGCTAAAAAAGTATCTATTGCACCTCGTAATATGCCTAACAAAGGTTATACATCTGCATATTGGAATAAAATGGGATTTAAAAATTAAGAGATGGCAACAGCATTATTTATAAAACCAATAGACCTAAAAAGAAATTCAATAATTGATGGTAATGTTGATGTGGATAAATTTATTGGATTTGTCAAAATTGCACAAGAGATACACATCAGAAACTATTTAGGTACTGATCTATACAATAAAATAAGTGTAGATATATTAGGTACAGGAGGTGCATCACTTACAGGTAATTATCTAAACCTTGTAAATGATTATATACAACCAATGCTCATACATTTTGCAATGGTAGATTATTTGCCATTTGCAGCTTACCAAATAAAAAATGGTGGTATAAGTAAACACACAAGCGAAAACGCAGAGAGTGTAAGTAAAGAAGAAGTAGATTATTTAGTACAAAAGCATAGAGATATTGCAGAATATTATACAAGAAGATTTATTGATTATATGAGTTTCAATCAGAGCTTGTTTCCAGAATATACAAGTAATTCAAATGATGATATACATCCTGATAAAGATGCTCTTTTCAATGGTTGGGTATTATGAAGTATAAAGTAAAGAAAAAAAATATTGAAAAATTAATAACATATTTAAAAGTCAATGGCAACATTAACAAATACACAAATATCGGTAACATATGTAGGTCTCTTAAAGACAAGTGCTAATACTATACTTACATCTACTGCCCAACAAATAACCGATGGGTCAGGCAATAATAGTATTTTATTTTTATCTACAGCAGGTGTTGGTATTGGGGGTGCAGCAGCATCAGGCAAAGAATTAGATGTAACAGGTAATGTACTTGTAACAGGTGATCTTCAAGTTGATAATTTAAACATTGATGGCAACACTATATCGAGTACAGCAGGTACAGACTTAAATATAACACCTTTAGCAGGACAACAAATCGTATTAGATGGAACTATTGTTATTGATGCAGGAGTTGTAACTGGTGCTACATCTATCACATCAACAAGTTTTGTTGGAGAACTAACTGGTAACGCCAGTACATCCACAAAAATAGCAAGCATAACTAATAGTAATATTGTACAACTTACATCTTCACAAACACTTACTAATAAAACAATAGATGTAGATAACAATACAGTTTCTAATATAGAAGTAGATAATTTTAAAGCATCAGCTATTGTAATAGAGTCAGAGGGCATAGGTTCAAATGATAATGATACTACATTACCGACAAGTGCTGCCGTAAAAGATTATGTCGATACACAAGTAACAGCTCAAGATTTAGATTTTGCAGGTGGTAGTGGTACTGGATCTGTTGATCTAGATAGTCAAACTTTTACTATTGCAGGTACAACAAATGAAATAGAAACATCAGCAAGTGGTCAAACAATTACAGTAGGTTTACCAAGTACAGTAGCGATTACTACAAAAATTACTTCACCTATTTTCGGATTAGGAGATGGAACAAGTAATAAAATACAATTTATAGGAGGTCAGGGAAACTGGAGAATAAATATTAGCGATAGTGCAAATCAATTTGTTATACATTCTGAAAGCTTAGCATCTGATTATTTTACAGTTATTGGTGGTGGTGGCATTAAGCTAAATGCTTATGGTTCTGGAAATAAAACAGGAACAGTTGCAAAAAACCTAGCTGTTGATTCTAGTGGAAATATTATTGAAACAGATGGTGGAGTTGTAGATGGAAGTGGAACAGCTAATGATGTTGTTATGTGGTCTGATGCTAATACGCTAACAGATGCACCTATTGCTATTTCTGGTAACAATGCGACTTTTGCAGGTTCGGTAGGAATTGGAGCAACGTCTTTTTCCTTTAGTGATTTATTAACAATTAAGAGTCCATCATCAAATACAACAACAGGCATAGCTTCACCACAAGGGATTAATTTAAATAATACTAATACAACAGATGGAAATTATACTACAATTCAAAATAGAGATGGCAATGGCGACCAAAATGCAGAAATTAAGTTTTTTAACATATCTCACACAAACAATCAAGGTGCTATAGCTTTTACTACTCGTTCAGGCACAGATGTTGGAGAAAAAATGAGGTTAGATGGAGATGGTAATTTAGGCATAAATTCAACATCCCCATCAACTTA
>VMHT01123450.1_pt1 | contig 12526 bp, 9 predicted proteins | sample 4693611 | NCBI WGS metagenome assembly VMHT01 (sample SAMN12280063, study PRJNA550983) | marine metagenome | isolation source: seawater sampled from same location over 5 years 0.02-0.2 micron viral filtrate | place: USA: collected off the coast of southern California halfway between the port... ...
ATTGAAATATAATATGAAAAAATTAATATTTTTTTTTCTAATACTAGTGAGTTATCAAAATCCTTTATTTGCAAAATGTGTAAAGGGTGACTGTAAAAATGGTACTGGTACTTTTATTATCGACGAAGGAACTAAGTATGTTGGAAATTTTAAAAATGGTAACGCACATGGCAAAGGTAAATTAATAGGTAAAAAGGGTGTTTTATATGCCGGTGATTTTTTTAAAAATCAAGCACATGGGTTTGGAAAAAAAACATTTAAAAATGGAACAACTGCCACAGGTGATTTTAAAAATAATAGAATGCACGGAAATATTATTATTAAGTATTCAAACGGAGCATCATACAAAGGCGGAATAAAAAATGATAAATTCCACGGTCAAGGTACTTTAATAGCCGCTGATGGTTCTAAATTTGTTGGGCAATTTATTAATGGAAAGCAAGGTCAAGGGGTTGTAACAAAAGCTAAAACAAAAGCTAAAACAAAAGTTAAAACAAAAGGTTGTGTTACAGGCAATTGTGAAAATGGTTTTGGTAAATGGATATATAAAAATGGTTTTTACGAAGGTAATTTCAAAGATACCTATAGACATGGCAAAGGTAGTTATACGTGGAAAAATGGCGGTAAATTCGTTGGTGAATGGATTAAAGGAAATGGGGTAAAAGGAACTTATGAGTACCCAAGTAAAAATACATACACTGGTGATTTTAAAAAAAATACCGATTATGCAAAACATGGTTTCGGGAAGTTCGTAAACAAATCGACTGGAGAAATAAGAAATGGATTATGGTGTAATAATAAATATATTGGTAACGATCCAGGCTTTACAATTGATACATGCATTAAAGTAGCAGAGGGTAAAAGGAAAGCTAGAGCCCGTAAAGCTGAGGCAGATTCTAAGGAATTTTGGAGTAATTTTAATCGTGAAAAAAAAGAAACTTATGAAATGATGTCTAGAGCAAGAAAATGTTATTATTCATTAAATAAAATTCAAAAAAGTCAAGGATCGGGCTTGTGGTATAGTGCTTTAGAAAGCTTTAATAATGGTAAAAAATTTGAAAGTTCTTCACCTGGTACTGCAAAAGGTTTATTTACTAGTACTAGGCACAGTGCAAGAGCTTTTCTAGACATAAACTGTAGGTAGTTTCTAATAACTTTAATTAATAGAAGTTAAAAAAATATATAATAGATTGGTGCGGTCAGAGAGACTTGAACTCTCACGGGAAAACCCACACGGCCCTCAACCGTGCCTGTCTACCAATTCCAGCATGACCGCTATTTTTTTGCTATATTAAGAATATAAAATGTGACATTAATGTTAAGTATTATTTTAAAATAAATATTATAAATAGATATGAGCATTAATCTAGAATTTACTCCAGAAATACAGAGTAAAACAGACGAACTATATAAAAAAATTCAAGGTACGATTCCAAAAATTGAATGGCCAACCTTAGCACCTTATATCTTTGAAATTAATAAAATAAAAAAGGAAAAAGGCGTTACAATTCTCGCTCATAATTACCAAGCTCCTGAAATTTATTATGGTGTTGCTGATATTGTTGGAGATTCTTTAGGGCTCGCAATTGACGGTAGGAAAGTTGATACAGATAAAATCTTAATGTGTGGTGTGCATTTTATGGCCGAAACAGCAAAAATTATGTCACCTGAAAAGAAAATAATTCTGCCAGATTTTTCTGCCGGATGCTCGCTCGCAGAATCGATCACAGCAGAAGATGTTAAAAAATTAAAGAAAGATAACCCGGGAGTTCCGGTTGTTACATACGTTAATACCTCTGCAGATGTAAAAGCGGAAACAGACATATGTTGTACTTCAGCAAATGCAGTAAAAATAATCGAGTCTTTAAATGTAGACAAAGTTATTTTTTTACCTGATGAATATCTTGCAAAATATGTAGCAAGCAAAACAAATGTTAAAATCATTTCCTGGAACGGAAAATGTGAAGTCCATGAACGATTTACAGATAAAGAAATTTTTGAATTAAGAAAAAAATATCCAAGTTTAAAAGTTGTATCCCACCCTGAATGCCCACCAGATGTAATTAAAGCATCTGACTATACTGGTTCAACTGGGTCAATGATAAATTATGTAAAAAATACTGAGGCAAAAGACATCTTCCTAGTCACTGAGTGTTCTATGAGTGATAATATTCAGATTGAAAATCCTAATATAAACTTTGTCAAACCATGTAATCTTTGTCCACATATGAAAAAAATTACGTTACAAGGAATTTTGAGATCTTTAAAAGAAGAAATCAACTTTGTAGAAATTGACTCGAAGATTATTCAAAGGGCCAAAGGGGCCATTGAAAAAATGATTGCTGTTGGCAGATAATTTTAGTGAACACTAATATTAGAAATCAAATTAACAATATAATAAATCTTGCAATAAAAGAAGATAGAGTAAATCAAGATATAACATCAAAACTTTCATTATCAAATAAGCTAATATGTAAAGTTTATATAAAATCTAAAGATCAAGGGATACTGTCTGGGTTACCAATTGTAAAACAGATTTTAAAAAAAGTTGATAAGACGATTCAAACGAAATCCTATAAAGGAAATGGGAGTAAATTAAAAAAAAATACAAAAATTTTATTAATTAAAGGCAAAGCTCAATCTATTCTTAAAAGTGAGAGAACTATTCTTAATTTTCTTGGTCATCTAAGTGGTATTGCATCTGAGACCGATAGATTGGTTAAAAAAACAAAAAAGTTTAATACTAAAATTTGCTGTACTCGAAAAACAATACCTGGAATGAGATATCTTCAAAAACAAGCTATTAAAATGGGGGGTGGATATAATAATAGGTATGACCTAGAAGAAGAAATATTTGTTAAAGATAACCACCATTTAGATAAAAAAAAATTTAGAGAAAAAATAATTTTGATTAAAAAAAGAAATAAGAGTAACAAAAAAATTAATGTCGAAGTTGACAATATAAATCAATTAAAAAAAATTATTGACTTAAAAATTGATAGAATTTTACTTGATAATTTCTCTCCAAATACGTTAAGAAAGGCTTTAAAAATAATTCCTAACAATATAGAAACTGAAGCTTCTGGAAATATAACGTCAAAAAATATCATGAATTACGCTAGAACTGGTGTAAATCGCATTTCACTTGGATACCTTACTCACTCTGTAAAAAATTTTAATTTTTCTCTAGAGTTCTAATTATTGTCTTTTTGATAATATTTTAGCTTGAGCAGATGATAATCTCGCAATTGGAACTCTGTAAGGTGAGCAAGAGACATAGTTTAAGCCAACTTTTTGACAGAACGTTATAGAGTCTGGGTCTCCGCCATGTTCACCGCAAATACCCAGTTTGATTTTTGGTTTATTTTTTTTTGCATCATTACAGGCGATTTCAACTAACTGACCCACTCCCTTTTCATCAATGCTCACAAACGGATCAATTTTGAAAATATTATTATCCACGTAATCCTCTAAAAACTTTCCAGAGTCATCTCTGCTGATACCTAGTGTAGTTTGGGTTAAATCATTAGTTCCAAAACTGAAAAAATCGGCATGTTTTGAAATATCTTTGGCATTAAGAGCAGCGCGAGGTAATTCAATCATTGTACCAACTATATATTCTAATTTTTGGCTATATTTTTTTGAAACTTCTTTTGCTTTGCTATCTACTAACGCTCTTAAAATTTCCAGTTCTTGTCCCGTAGCTACGAGAGGAATCATGATTTCTGGCATAACTTTAATTTTATTTTTTTTGCATTCGATTAATGCTTCGAATATAGCTTCACATTGCATCTGATATATTTCAGGATAAGATATAGCTAATCTGCAACCTCGGTGGCCCAACATTGGATTTTCTTCATGTAAGTCTGAAATTCTATCTCTAATTTCTTTTTCAGAAATATCTAGAGAAGAGGCAACTGTTGAAATCTCTTTTTCACTTTTGGGCAAAAATTCATGTAGTGGCGGGTCTAACAATCTTATTGTTACTGGCAAACCTTTCATAATGGAAAAAATTTCTCTAAAGTCATTTTTCTGAAATGGTAATATTTTGTCTAAGGCTTTACATCTATCTTCTTTGGATTTCGATAAAATCATTTGTCTCACATACAAAATTCTCTCTTCATCAAAAAACATGTGCTCCGTTCTACATAATCCTATTCCTTCAGCGCCAAATTCTCTTGCAACCTTTGTATCTAAAGGAGTCTCTGAGTTTGTTCTAACCCTCATAGTTCTAATACTATCTGCCCACGACATAATTTTTGAGAAATCGCCAGATATATCAGGTTTCATTGTTTTTACCTCTCCTGACATAACTTCTCCACATGACCCATCTATCGTAATAATATCACCCTCCTTAAATACTCTGTCATTTACTTTAAACTCTTTGTTTTGATAATCGATTTGAATGTTACCAGATCCCGAAACACATGGTTTACCCATGCCTCTAGCGACGACAGCTGCGTGACTTGTCATCCCTCCCCTGCATGTCAATATACCTTCCGCTGCGTTCATACCATGTATGTCTTCTGGTGAGGTTTCTAATCGGACCAAAATAGTTTTTTGATTTTGTGTTTTAAGAGCTTCTGCATCATCAGCCGAAAAAGTAATTTTTCCAGATGCAGCTCCAGGTGATGCGGGTAGTCCCTTTGCAATTATATCCTTTTGTGCTTTTGGATCCAGTGTAGGATGCAACAAAGTATCTAACATCTTTGGATCAATTCTTAATAGAGCTTCCTCTTTTTTAATTAACTTTTCCTTTACCATATCAACCGCAATTTTAATTGCTGCTTTAGCTGTTCTTTTTCCAGATCTTGTTTGGAGCATCCAAAGTTTTTTATTTTCAACTGTAAATTCTATGTCTTGCATATCCTTGTAATGCTTCTCTAGTTTTTTATATATCTTAACTAATTGCCCATAAACTTTCGGCATTGTTTCTTCCATGGAAAGTGCATCTGATTTTGCATCTAATCTTGCTTTTTTTGTAATATTTTGAGGTGTTCTAATACCAGCCACAACATCTTCTCCCTGAGCGTTAATTAAGTATTCACCGTAAAAACTTTTTTCACCAGTTGAAGGGTTTCTGGTAAAAGCAACACCTGTTGCACAATCATTACCCATATTTCCAAAAACCATTGACTGCACATTAACTGCTGTGCCCCACTCTTCTGGAATATTGTTTAATTTTCTATAAGTTTTCGCTCGCTGATTTTTCCAGGATTGAAATACAGCACCGATTGCTCCCCATAACTGCTCATGTACATTTTGAGGAAAATCTTTATTTATTTCTTTTTTAATTACATCTCTAAAATCTTTAATTAATTTTTTCCAATCTTCAGCATCAAGATCCGTGTCTAAAATTACTCCCTTTGTAAGTTTATAATTTTCAATTAAATCTTCAAAATTATGATGGTCAATATTCAAAACAACATTGCTATACATTTGAATGAACCTTCTATAGCTATCGTAGGCAAAAGTACTATTTTTGGTTTTTTCAGATAAACCAAGCACAGTTTCATCATTTAAACCTAAATTTAAAACCGTATCCATCATGCCAGGCATTGACACTCTAGCCCCCGATCTAACCGACACTAATAATGGGTTTTTCTTATCGCCAAATTTTTTGCCAATTTTTTTTTCAACTTGCTGAATAGCCAATTTTACCTGTTTATCTAAACCTAGGGGATTTTTTTTATTTCTTTTGTAAAATTCGTTACAAGCTTCGGTGCTAATAGTAAAACCCGGCGGAACAGGTAATCCAATTTTAATCATTTCAGCTAGGTTTGCGCCTTTGCCTCCAAGCAAATTTTTTAATTCGGCTTTGCCTTTTTTTGGAGTTTTGCTAAAATTATAAACCCATATTGCCATTTTAAGATCCGTCTAGTTGTGAAAAATCTGTAAATTTTCCAAATGTTTTACATAACAAAGTTAATAATTCTAGCCTATTATTTCTTACCTGTTGATTATCATCATTTACCTTAACATTATCGAAGAAACTATCAGTCATTGGTTTTAGTTCGGATAATAAAGAAATGGTTTTATTATTATCTCTAAGTCGACTTGGAGTTGTAAAATATTCTCTAATTTCATTCAGTTTAATTAATATTTCATCTTCTGCAGGATGTTGAAACAAAATATTCTCAGGATTGCCAAAAAACTCTTCGTCTTTGGTAATTGAACTGTCTAGAATATTTTTTGACCTTTTAAATATTGAGATTGAGTCTCTTCCTTGTGTTTTTTTGAAACACTTGGATAATTCATTTATATTTTTATAAAGTAAATAAAAATCGTCTGATCTGTTATTTCGCAAAATTGAGTTTGTAATATCTAACCTTGTACCCTTGTCTTTCAAATTAACTCTAAATCGTTCGACAAAAAATTCAAAAAGATCCTCAATAATTTTTTCATTTTTTAAATCATAATTTTGACTAATATATAAATTTTTTGAATTATTTAAAATTTCTTTTAAAGAAATATCTATCTTATTTTCGACAATTAATCTTAAAACCCCTAAACAAGCACGCCTTAACGCAAACGGGTCTTTAGAGCTTGTAGGTTTTTCATCAATACCAAAAAAACCAATTAGATTGTCTATTTTATCTGCAATTGCTACGCTTATCGAAATTTTTTCTTTTGGAACATTTCCAGTAGGTCCAATTGGTAAATAATGGTTTTGAATTGCGTTACTAATTTCTCTGCTGAACCCTTGCTCCATAGCAAAATAACTTCCAATTATCCCCTGTAATTCTGGGTACTCGCCAACTAAATCCGATACTAAATCCGATTTACTAATTGAGGCAGCTATCTCAGTATCTGCTTTATTTGCACCAATTGTATCGGCAATAAAAGACGAGAGTTGGCGAACTCTTTGTGTTTTATCATATAGAGAGCCAAGTTTTTGATAAAACACGATTGAATTTAATTTTGTTACTTGCTTTACTAAACTTTGTTTTTTATTTTTATCCCAAAAAAATTTTGCATCTGACAATCTTGCATTAATAACCTTTTCATTTCCTTGAGTAATTAAATTTTTATTATCAAAGTTATTTGCAACAAATAAGAAATTATTGATTAATTTATTATCTATTTCTAACTTCATTGGAAAATATCTTTGATGATGTATCATTGTTAAGTTTAATAATTCATCGGGTAAATCAAGGTATTCTTTATTAAATTTACCTTTTAAAATTACAGGATTTTCTACAAGATTAACAACTTCTTCAACCAATCTCGAGCTTAAATCAGTAGAACACTTATTTCTTTTTAATAATTCTTCTAATTTTGTTCTTATATTTAATTCTCTTTGTTTATGATCAAGTTCAATATTGTTCTGCCTTAAAATTTTTTTATATTCGTCAAAATTTTTTATTTTAATTTCTTTATCTTCAAAGGGGCCATTTACGTAAGTAATATTTGAGGATTTGATATGGAAAAAATTAAAGTTTAGTACCTGACTATCTAATAATGAGCAAATAGATATTAATGGTCTGCCCCAAAAACAATCATGATTTGACCATCTCATTGATTTTTTCCAATTAATAGATTTAAAAATTATAGGTAGTTTTTCTTCTAAAATCTCAGTAGTCAAAATATTTTTTGCAGGTAGATTGGCAAAATAAAATTCTCCTTTATCAGTTCCTTTTTTAATTAAGTCATTAATATCTAAAGACCGTGATTTTAAGAAACCATCAAGAGCCTGCTCATTGCAGCCTACCCTGGGGCCCTTTACTTCTTGTGGTTCAATTTTTTGCTCCGTAGCAATATCTTTGATAGTAGCGCAAATTCTTTTTGGGGTAGAAAATACATCAAATGCTCCAAATTTAATTTCGTTTTCATTTAATGTATTTTCAATAAGTTTTTTTAATTGTTCTCTTGCACTAATTTGTAAGTTGTGGGGAATTTCCTCAGAATAAAGTTCTAAAAAAAAATTTGACATTACTGTTTTTCAATCCAGAGCTCTCCGCAGGCTTTGGCTAAAATTCTAATTTTATTAATATAATTAGCTCTTTCTGTAACACTAATAACACCTCTTGCATCAAGTAGATTAAAAAGGTGGCTGGCTTTTAAACATTGGTCATAAGCTGGTAGGCAAAGCTTCTTTTCTACTAAATCTTTTGACTCTTGTTCAACTTTGTTAAACTGTTCAAGTAAACTTTCTGTATTTGCGTGTTCAAAATTATAAGCAGAAAATTCCTTTTCCGCTTGTAAAAAAACATCACCATACTTAACGCCGAAACTGTTCCACTCAAGATCATAAACATTGTTTTTATTCTGAATATACATGCATATTCTTTCTAAGCCGTAGGTGATTTCTGCTGAAACTGGTTTACATTCAAATCCCGCCATTTGTTGAAAATATGTAAATTGAGTTATTTCCATACCATCACACCACACCTCCCAACCTAGACCTGATGCTCCAAGCGTTGGGCTTTCCCAATCATCTTCTACAAATCTGATGTCATGATCTTTATAGATAATGCCAAGCGATGTTAAACTTTTCAAATAAAGTTTTTGAACATCTTTTGGAGATGGTTTAATGATAACTTGAAATTGATAATAATGCTGAAGTCGATTAGGATTTTCTCCATATCTACCATCTGTTGGCCTTCGAGATGGCTGGACATATGCTGCTTGCCATGGTTTGGTACCTAATGACCTTAAAGTTGTTGCTGGATGAAATGTACCTGCTCCAACCTCTATATCATATGGCTGCAAAATAACACAGCCGTTATCTGACCAAAATTTTTGTAATTTAAATATAATCTCCTGGAAAGTTAAAAATGGAAGTTTCTTCTTGGTTTTTTTAATTTGTTTAAATTCTGTTTTCTTTTTCAGATTTGTTTTTTTTATTTTGTTTTTCTTTACTTTTTTCTTTTTGATCATAATCCAAATTTATTCCACAAGGATCTACTTTCAATCTCATCTATTACCGAACCAAATTCGTTAGATAGTTTACTTGATAATTTTTTTTTTAACCAACCTTCTGGTTTATCATATTTTTTTATTAAAACCTTCTTCCCAAATTTTTCTTGAATAACATCTTCCATGTTACCAAGGCCATCTACTAAACCCAATTCTTTAGATTGAATACCAGACCAAAATTCTCCACTAAATAGACTGTCATCTTGTCTCTCTGGTAATTTATTTTTTCTACTATTTTTAACTAAATTAATAAACTGCTCATGTAGATCTAATTGAATTTTTTTTAATCTCTCAATATCTTCGGGCTTTTCATCCAGAAAAGGATCTAAAGTACTTTTGTTTTTTCCTGCTGTATGTACACGTCTTTCAATACCAATTTTTTTTATTAATTCTTTCAATCCAAAAGATGAATATATAACTCCAATTGACCCTACAATTGAACTTGGGTTTGCGTAAATTTCATCTCCTGCGCATGCAAGCATATAACCACCTGAAGCTGCAACATCCTCTGCAAATGTAATTACCTTAACTTTTTTTTCGGTAGCAAGTTTCCTAATCAATGAAAAAATTAGATGCGACTGAACAGGTGAGCCTCCAGGCGAATTGATAGAAATTGCTACTGCGGATAGTTTTTTTTGACTGAAAGCCTTTTTGATTATTTGTTCATGTGAATTAAAACTCATTCCCTGTTGAAACCGGCCCACGTTTCCAATGATCCCGTTCAATCTAATATGTGCAACCTGTGGTTTTTTAGAAAAAAACATATCTTAATAAAAATACTTATATTTATTGGGAATTTAATTAAAAGACCTTATTACAACTGCGTCATTTCATTGTTAACAAATCTGCCTGAAATAGGCTACAAACACATATGCTTTTAAACGTCGTGCCTTTTTCTAAGACGAATTCAAACCCTTTTGAGGAAATAAAATCAACCTATGCTGAGCAACTTAAGAAGGTTGATGATCATATCAAATTAAAACTTTCGAGCCACGTAGAGTTAGTGGGAGAAATGGCAACGCATTTAATGCAAACAGGTGGTAAAAGGTTAAGACCACTTCTTACAATTTGCTCTTCTGAAATATTTAGTTACAAGGGCGACAGGCATATAAATCTCGCAGCCTGTGTAGAGTTAATACATAATGCAACTTTATTGCATGACGATGTTATCGATAATAGTCTTTCTCGAAGAGGTCATAAAACAACAAACGCTATATGGGGAAATAAAAGTTCAATATTAGCTGGTGACTATTTGTTAAGTAGATGTTTTCAAATGATGGTGGACGATGGATCTGAAGAAATTTTAAAAATTTTATCATCTGTTTCATCTGAAATTGCGCAAGGTGAAATTTTACAATTACAATTTGAAAAACAAGTCGATATGGTAGAAAAAAACTATCTAGATATTATTTCTGCTAAAACTGCATCTCTATTCGGAGCTTCTATGCGGGTTGGCGGATGCATTAATAATCGATCAAAAAAAGAAAAAGAAGCTCTTGAGTCATTTGGTAGAAATCTTGGAATTTGTTTTCAAATTACAGACGACATTTTAGATTATTCTTCAAAAGAAAAAGTTTTTGGAAAAAAAATAGGTAATGATTTTTTAGAAGGTAAAATAACTTTGCCAATCATTTTGTTATTTCAAAAATCAAATAAAATAGAGAGACAGATGTTAAACAAGTTTTTCACACAAAATTTGAGAAATCAAAATGACTTCCAAAAAATTGTAGGATTAATTGATAAACACAAAATCATTGAGATATGTAAAAAAAGAGCTGATTATTTTTCAAATGTTGCAGCCGACTCTTTGTCAATTTTTGAAAAAAATTTTACAATAGAAAAACTACAAGAATTATCTTTTTATATTGTAAATCGTCTTAATTGATTAAATATAAACCAAAATTCAAAACCGCAGCAAAAATAACCCAAAGTAAATAAGGGATCATTAAGATGAAAGATATTTTTGATCGCGGAAAATATAAACTCATTAATAATATAACCGCTATAATTATTATTAAAATATTAATGAATGCCAAAAAAATTAAATGAAAATAAAAAAACATAAAGCTCCAAGAAAAATTTACTACAAGGTGATAAAAGTAATATTTTAAAATTTTTTTTGAAAAATCTAATTCACTTTTTTTTGATTTCTCATAAACAACCCAAACAGCTACACTCATAAAAGCATAGAGAATTGTCCAGACAGGGCCAAATATCCAGTTTGGTGGAGAAAAAGATAATTTATTAAGTGATAGATACCATGGATCTATATTTGACTGTGTCACAAATCCTGCAACAAAAGATAGTAGAAATGTAACGGATAAAATTAATATTAAACTTTTAAAATTTTTAATCATCAAAAATTTATATGTCTAGAGTAAAGTAACGCTAACCCAACTGTTATATGCCCATAGTAAGTGAGGTTAACAAAAAGTCTTAGGATAAATCTGTGATCATTATGAATATTTAAATAATTACAAATTACATTTCCGGGATTATAAAGCGCTTCTAAATTCATTAAGCAGCTTCATCATCACGATAGCTGTCAACAGAGGGGCATGAGCACACTAGGTTTCTGTCACCATGAACATTGTCAACTCTTGCTACAGGAGGCCAAAATTTATTTGCTTTCAAATACTGCAAAGGAAATGCAGCCTGTTCTCTGGTATACTTGTGTGTCCAGGAGTCTGAAGAAAGTTCTAAGTTTGTATGCGGTGCATTCTTTAAAGGATTATCTTCTTTGTCAAAGACCTCATTTTCAACCATTTTAATTTCTTTTTTAATATTAATTAAAGCGTCACAAAATTTGTCAATTTCGGCTAAATTTTCACTTTCAGTTGGTTCAATCATTAGAGTTCCAGCTACTGGCCATGACATAGTAGGTGCGTGATACCCATAATCGATTAGCCTTTTCGCTATATCTTCTTCAGAAATTCCTGATTCAGCCTTTATAGGTCTAAAATCCAATATACATTCATGAGCAACTAAGTCGTTTTTGCCTTTGTACAATGTTTTATAAGATTCCTCTAAACGCTTTGATGCATAGTTTGCATTTAATATGGCTACTTCAGTAGCTAACCTTAACCCCTGAGCACCCATCATCTTAATATACATCCAAGATATTGGTAAGATACTGGCACTTCCCCAAGGAGCAGCTGATACCGCGCCCATACCTTTTTTTGGACCTGAATTTATTAAAACGTGGTTTGGCAAAAAAGGTTCTAAGTGTTTTGCAACACCAATTGGTCCCATGCCTGGTCCACCTCCACCATGTGGAATACAAAAAGTTTTATGTAAATTCATATGACAAACATCTGGTCCAAATTTTCCAGGTTTTGCAAGACCAACTAGTGCATTTAAATTAGCACCATCCATATATACTTGACCACCATGCTCATGAATAACTTCACAAATATCTTTGATATGTTCTTCAAACACCCCATGTGTCGAAGGATAGGTCACCATTAAAGCGGCGAGATTATTCGAATGCTCTTCGGCTTTTTTAGTTAAATCTTCTAAATCAACATTTCCATCAACATCACAGTTTACAACTACAACTTTCATACCTGCCATTTGTGCACTCGCAGGGTTAGTACCGTGAGCAGAA
>VMHT01117104.1_pt1 | contig 12523 bp, 18 predicted proteins | sample 4693611 | NCBI WGS metagenome assembly VMHT01 (sample SAMN12280063, study PRJNA550983) | marine metagenome | isolation source: seawater sampled from same location over 5 years 0.02-0.2 micron viral filtrate | place: USA: collected off the coast of southern California halfway between the port... ...
GTCTGCATATGCTTTAGGTGGAAAATCCTTAAAAGCATTTAGAAATAATCCTAATGCTATTGCCCCTAATAATAGTTTAACTGATAGTTCTAATTTAATTATCTTCATAATTTACCTCCCTCTGTAAACCTTAAATACATGAAAAGTTAATATAACATTGATGACTTAATAAGGCGGTACGGGTTTACAAAAACATGTGGAAAAATATAGAAATTATTTAATTTGAAAGTACATTAACTAGACAATCTTGATACCTAGTAATCTAACATATGTTTGAAAGTACTAGCCCCTACAAAGGAACATAATTATCAAATATATCTTGTATTGGAGTATTTCTAGAATTGTAGTGAGGTGTTTCTCTAATCAATGGAATAGAAGCTTGTAAACCTTTCTCATAAAAATACTTCCTCCATTGTTTTTCCATAACTTCTACTAATTCTTTTCTCAATCTTCTCTCAACAATAAATCCGTCATGGATACATAAGATTAATTTATCTTGTTTAACGAAGTGCATGATTACTCTATTGGCAATGTTTGATTCATGGTTAGTTAATACTTGACCGTTATCTTTACCTTTAAAAAAGTAAGCCTTATAAATTTCACTATGAGCTTCAGAAATCAAATGAGCTAGATTGTAAACCCTATCCTCATTCTTCTTGTTCCAATTCAATCCTAATTCTTGAACTGTTTGCATACATGCATCTCTCAATCTGTTTGTATTAGGTGCGATAATGCAAAAAGCTTTAACCCACGCCCTATCTTCATCAACCATTGCATATAAATCTTGCTTTGTATTGATTGGATAATTGATTGCTGAGTACATGATATGCAATAAACACGCTGAGAAATCTACTTGTGTAGTTGGTCTTGCATTAAAATATAGAAACTGTCTAGCTACTGAAGGGATTTGTAATACCCAATGCCCATAGAACCTACCGCCACTATTAAAATTACCTCTAGAAAATATTCTGTAATAAAACCTCTTACCATAATTCTGAAACTGATAATCCTTCCCGTCTTGGTCAATCAAATTACCGCTGATATCCATATGTTTTCTGCGTAATAAATCGTTATAAAGTTCTAAATCTTTTCTCATCTTTTTTGTTTTATCGTTATCTTTATAAAGCTGAATAGTTTCTTTTGATGATGTTTTACTATTAGGACCTTTGAGAATAATAAAATCACTTGCTCTATATAAATCTTTATAGCCAATATTGTTTTCCATGAACAAAGCAAATATTTCAAATGTAAATCTGTATCTTGAAGTGAATCTATTTATTTTAGTTTTGCCTTTATATTTCTTTTCAAAATATATTGCGGGATAATATTCAATCAGTTTTGCTTTTGTTAATCTATCAAGTACATCAATTAAATTTCTTTTTGTTATAAGTGGGTTGTATCTATTCTTATTGTAATCACCATTGCCCCTACTAATTCTAACAAATCCTGCCCCACCTAATTTGTGATATGAAATTAATGCGTTTGCTAATAATCCTTTTAAGGCATTGCTAGTATTTACATATGATGACTTATAAAGTTTTTCATTTGGATATAAATCCTCAATCATCTGTTTGATTAACTTTTCAATTTGTGGTCCTTTAAGTGAGTAATCAATATAAAATAAATCTGATTCAGAAAATAATAATTGGTCTTTACCTATTCTTCGTTCTTTACCTTCTAATTGCCAAGTAAACCATTTCTTATCATAAAGGCTTTGGTCTAACTCCTGCCATAGCTTATCTATGGTATCGGGTATCGTTATCCACTTTCCTCTATTAGTAAATCTCACAACTTAATTATAAATGTTCCTAGACACTTAACACAAATAAAAAAGTGTTCTCTGAAACTAGGTTCTTTAGAGATGTTAAAATGGAGGTATACGGAAAAGAAAATGGAATTCTATTCGTAGGGACAAGGAGGTCCCAATTTAAATATGGTTAAAGAGAAACAACCTAAAGTTTATATAGATAAATATAAGCTGAAGTATGGCTCTTCTAGAGTGCCAGATACTAAAAATAAGCCGATAAATAAAGAAAGTAATGTCGTTTATGACAATAACAAAGCCCTAGATGATTTTACTAATGAACCTTCTAAAGTTGATAAGCCGATTGATTATTCAAATGCTAATGAATTGAAAGCAAGATATTCGGGAAGAGAAGTTAGGCGTAAACAAATGATAACCAATGCAAAAGAGATTGGTGATTTAGGATTAGTTAAAACGCTTGAAACAGAATCAAGAGAAGAAGCTAAACAATTAGAAGCTGATATCAGTCGTATCAAACGAAATGATTTAATTCATGAAGCTATGCAAAGAGATTTAAGGCGTAGGGAATTGATTGATAAACATGACGCTGAATCTGAATCAGCATTTGATGAGGAGTTTGATGATGAGTATTAAGCAATATGATATCACGATAGATAATGCACTACCTACTTCTAAGCCACTATCTTTTACAGATGTTGTTGAAGAAGGTGTCTATGTTATTAAAACTGATGATGATATTTATTATATCTCACATTCAAACTTTATAGCTAAAACATTAAGGCAGTTTAAATATGATTTGTTTGGTAAAGATACATTCCTACAAGAACATAAGCCTAAATCTTTTGTAGCTAAATATTTGTTAGGTACTTCTCAAAGAAGAGTACAGGGGCTTACTCCAGAAAGTAGAGCTTCCCATATGTACGCTAAAGATGAATTTCAATTTAGTATATACCTTCGCTATTGTGAAAAGTATGGAGTAGATAAAGTTCGTAATTCCAAACATAAGAATTATGGAGTAAAGGGATTTGAGAATATTACTCAGTATGTGGATTCCTTTTTAAATACTTACGATTACAAAAAGTTAATGGAGTTAGAAATATGAGTAAAGATTTTCCTAGCCATTTAGTAAAACGCCTTACAAGTGAAGGACCTTTTGTTTTTCTATACATTAATGAACCCGATTACGCCTATAAAGATTTAGGTGAATATTCAGCTTCGCTTTGTTTATCTGCCGAAAGTGGAAAAGAGATTGCTGATGAGATTGATTCATTAACCGATAAAGCAAAAGAAGGGATAAGGGGACATGCAGTTCCTAAAGTTAATGTTCCTTATGAAATCCTTAATGATATTAGTTGTAAAAAATATCATGACTTAACGGGTGTTGTTTGTAATTCGGGTGATTATCTCTTCAAGTTTAGAACTAATGCTAAGTTCAGAGATAAGAAAACAAACAAGATAAATGACAATAAAATCAACATTTTTGACAAGGACCACAACCTTATCAAAGAGCCTAATTATATTTATAGAGGCTCAAAGGGTAAGTGTACTTACAACATGCAAGTATGGTCTTACGGTGCAAAATGTGGAGTAAGGTTAAATCTATTTGAGATTCACTTTACTGAAATTGTTAGAAAAAAAGATTCACCTACTGTTGAAGTGGTCTCTCAGTAGTTGAAGTGATTAGGGGTGTACGATTGGTATCCACCTAACACCCCTTTTCAATTGCTTTAAAATGATTCCAAAAACCCGTTTTAAGATTCATACAGTAGGGTTTTAGATTCCGCTGAATCAATTTACACCCTAACTCCGTCTTTACCATAATAGCGGTGAGCCATTTCCCAATCGGACCAACCTCCAACTCTACACATTTCAGCTATGTCCCCTTTTTTATAATCAATAAAATTATGTGCGAAGGTTCTTCTTAAATCATATAACTGTCTATCAACTATATCTAAATCCTTCTTTATCCTTTGCCACCTACTATTCATAGTATTTTTGCCATAAGGAATAATTAAATTTGATTTATGTTTCTGTTTAGATTCAATAATCAGATTCATTATGTAGGGTTTAATTGGTACAAGCCTATAAGTATTTTGTGCTTTCTGCTTTCTAACAATTAATAAATTCTTAATTAAATCTATATCGTTATGTGTTAATGCATGAACTTCTTTAGGTCTAAACCCACCATTTCTTAAAATTAATAAATACAAATAAGTGGACCAATTCTTTTTAGCTTCAGTTAGTATTTGCCTATATTCAGCAAAATATAATGGTGCATACCTTCCCTTACTTGTTTTAAATTTCTTCACATGTGATACGGGATTTGTTTCTAGATATCGCCATACATCAATTGAAATATTGAACATATGATTCAGAAGTTTCAGTTCATAATTAGCAACTGTCCTACCTCTTCTTGCAGTTTTATTTCTTAAATGTTGAATATGTGAAGGTCTAATTTCAGCTAATCTTAATTCAGAAAAAGCCTTATTGTTCTTGATTAATCTGTTCCATATTCCCTTTTCGTTATGATGAGATGTTTTCATAACTGATATTTCTTTTAGGTACTTCTTGATTGCTTCCTTAACTTTTATTTTAGAAGCAGTTCCCGATAGAAACCCTCTATGAATTAAGCCTTCTTGTTCAGAAATATATGCCCTTGCTTCTTGTCTTGTTCTAAACAAACGGGAGTATCTCTGCCCTTTTAAATTTACTTCACCTTGAAATCTCACAAACTTTTTACCTTGTGGATTTAACCAACTTCGTCTAGTTATTGTTCCCATTATATCCCTTCTTCATTCGTTGCCCGTAATGGCTCCGTAATGAGTTTCGTAGGATTAAGTACAACGATTGAATTATGGTGATATACTTAGATTAAGGTTCTGTGGTGAAACGGATATCACACTTGACTACGGATACTACGTGAACCTAATCGCCCAACAATCAATCGTACATAATCGTTGTTAATGCTAAGAATCATATCAACATTCTACGCTATGTAAACCTATGTACTCCGTAATGAGCCCGTAATGAGTGTTCCTAGTTATAGAGTATTAATGTGTAATACCTCTAGTGTAATGCTTTACATGTGCTAAAGGTGTGCCCGACCTATGCCCCGCAGGTGCCATGCCACCCTCTAGTATGTATTATAGATGTGCTCTTGCTAAAATCTCAAAATAAGTTTGTAAAGTACTTAATCTTTAAGATAATTTCTTATTGAATTTAAAATTTTACCTATAGGCTTATATCGGTAAATTAATTTAATTTCAATTGCAGCAAGAATAATAAAGAACAAAAGACTGAGACCGTCATCACTCCAATAATGAATTGGGCTTCCAAGTAAATTAGCAATAATACTAATAACAATCTTATTTATTGTGGTTAATACAGCAAATCCTATTAATACTATAAAAAAGTGCAAGACTAAGGATTTATTGAAATTAATAAATTATCAGAACCAATAAAATAAAAATGAGTTGGTGAATTATAAAAGCTATCTACCCATTCATGTAAGCTATATTTGAAATCATTTGGTAGTTCATCTCTAGTTTGGTAATCATTTGTAAAAACTGTTAAAGCACCATCTTCGATAAACCCACTATCATTAAAAAAATAAGATTGAATTACAGAAACTATTTTTTTATCCTTCGTATCAATCCAAATTAATGCTTTTTCAGGGCACGATTGATGTCTACAACCAGATAAAATTAAATATCTTTCATCTTTCATTTTTGCTATGTCAGGACCACCAGATAATGCCTCTTTTAAATGGTAAACCAAACTAGCATTTGGAACTTCCTTTGGAGTCATACCCATATAAACATTTAGAGGTTTTTTAAAATGACTTGATAAAACTTCAAAAAAATCAGTATATCGGACATAATGGTCACTAGCTGATGGGAACCCTGTCTGAAAATCACAGCTATGAATTTCTATAAGATAATTGAAATAGTCCTCTTTGTTATCGTCATAACTACATTTGTTTTTGATAGGAACAAAATCCCCAATTTCTGCATCCCATTTATTTTCTCTTTCGTGATTACCCCAACTCAAAGAGGGTACTAATAATAATAGTGCTAAGAGGGTTTTCATTTAATTTTTTTCAAATAACGCATTATTTCAATAATATTTCCTGCAGTTGAGTTTACTTGAGAGTCAGAGTTTTCCAACTCATTTAAAATATCTTTATAACGATAAACCTTAATTCCTTTTTGTTTGAATAATTCAAGTTCTTCTTTATGTCTTGCTTCTGCACAAATTAAAACATAGTGCCAGTTAGCATTAGGTAAAATAGAATTTCTTTTTTCTACTTTTTTTCCTGATGTAAATTTTTTATGAATATACTCATCCACACCAATATTGACATCCGCATCACTTCTTCTTTTTGCACTAGCGCCGCCACCAATGTAACCGATAGGTCTAAAACTTACTGTCACTTCAACTTGCCAGCATTCAAAATTTTTTTTATTAGGTCTTATAGCAAGAAAATCAATCTCACCTAAACCAGTTTTAACTCCCCTCATACAGAAGAAACCTTTGTTATTTAACCAGTATTCAACAATCTCTTCGTCAAGTAATGCCATTATTTTTTATTCTTTTCTCTTTCTTCTCTTTGTGTCTGTATTAGTTCCTCATTCGCTTGTTTAAATTCATCTTTTGTTGTAATACTTGCAATCTTCATTCCAATAACAAAAATTGGTGGACCAAATATTAATAGCAAAGCATACCATCCTTCAATTTTTCCAGTAAAACCTAGATAGCAAATAAACAACCAGGGTATAAGAAACATTAACAGATAGAGGTAATCTTTATTCATAATTCTAAGATATTTATTTTAGACATTGTTTAAAAGTGACTCTAACAGCTTTTTCTGTCTTTTTTTTAAATGATTTTTTTGCGCATTTAAATCTATCACTTCTATTAAACATTGAACTTTTTGTAAGTTTCAACTCTCTGTAACAAACTTTTAACATAAGTTTGTAACCAAAATCTGTATTTGCACTATCAGCCATTTTATAACATTTTTTTTTAATTTCCTCATCCGATGCAGACCAAGATAAACTAGGGATTAATAACAATAGGGCTAAAAGGGTTTTCATGTTTTGATTTTGTTTAGCCTATACGAAATAAACGCACATATAAGAGCTAGATAAATTGAGAATAAAGGTAGATTTAAACCAGAGTTTAACTCTAAACTCGAATTAATGTAATGATATGTAAGAGCTACATAAACAAGACACATCAAGATATTAAAAACTAACATTGTTACTCTAAAAAATATTTTATCTCGCAATATTAGGTAAGCACATAGAAAAAAAGCAAATGGGCTATAGAGAACAGCAAAAGCAAATAAATTAGTTAGAAATTGGAAGACATCGGGGCTCTTTGTTAAAAACATTCCCACCCTATAGCTGACATAATCGTTACCTAAAAATACCCAGGCTCCACACAAACCGAAAACTGTATGAACTATTGATAAGGGTATTTTTATTTTATTCATTTATATTTTAAATAAACTTTTTCTAGTTTTGAGCCAATATGTCGAAATTCTTCAGGATAGTTTTTATTAATTAAACTAAATTTTAAAGTGAATTCATTATTAAATTTGTAGTCAATCTTATCAGAATTAGTTTGATTATATGCTTCATTTTGTTTTGTTTCTTTTATTGAGAAGTTTTCAAATACAAAGTTAGCATCATACTTTAAGTTGTATATTTTTTTAAAATAATCAGAGTTTTTCTTTGTGACATTTATAATCATAGAATTCATATTAGTCTCAAATGTTTTGTTTGAGTTTATAAATTCATCATAATCCTCTCTTACCCAATGCATGAGGTCTATTTTATCATCGGTTGTTAGAGGTTCTGTCTCATCAGTCCCTAAGCCAAAAATTTCCTTTGTAAGTAAATTAAATTTTTTTGACATCTCTCTTGTAATAAAAAAAAGTGCATTAAAAAAAAGACATATAAAGTAATATTCGTTCATTTCCTTTACAGTGTTAAACTCAACATCACCTTCATCATTCAATGAAGTATTAAAAATTTCACAAGCAGATAAGTTTACTACTTCTCGAGCATCGTATTTATCACATATTGAATGAACTAGTGACATATCTTCCTTAATTAACTCCTCTACAATTAATTGATTATTGAGTTTTAGTATTACTTCGTAATGACTATCTTCTGTTACTTCTAATGCACTTTCTTCAAAAACTTTATCGAGTTTATCATCTTTAAAGTTTCCCTCACATACAAGAGAGCCATTTTTTTTGTGGGCAAAAAACTCCTCACCTTTGCCATGCCTTTTGCCACTTTTGAACTCCCCTTCATAAAATCCAATTTCATGTTTTAAGAAACCTTTTCCATGAAAGAGACCATCCTTGAATTCACCTTCATAATATCCATTTTCATATACTCTTTTACCTGTCCCATTAAAACAGTCGCCACTAACACAACCAGAATCGATATTTTCTTTCATAATGAAAATATTCTTTTTTTATAAATACAAATAAATGAATTATTTTTCATTTGAAATCTGAATTTTCCTTATCTTATTTTTTAATTGCTCATTCTCATTATTGAGTTCTAATATTTTATTTTTGTATGCATTTAATTCTTCATTGTTTTTTTCTGAAATTGGGTCAATGACAAAAAATATTATTCCGAGTGTAATTAAACCAACAAATCCAGCTTGTAAATTTCCAAATCTATCTGCAACATAAATCATTAATATACACCCAACTACTAATGTTGCTTTATGAGCGAAGTTCCACATAACTAATGATAGCCAACATAGTCAATATTCTCAATATAGATTTCTCTTCTACAATCTAAGCAAATATGGACTTCAATATGTTTCCATTTCTCTAAAACATCAGAAGCTTCGCCACATTTCTCACACTTCTTCTGTTTAGGCTTTAACTCTTCCTCATCAAAGTCACCATTCCACCAACCCATTATTTAATTTACTTTATGAACTAGGATTAATTTGTAACACCCAAAAAGCCATTATATACATTTGCACAATCGTTTGTGTTACGTGCACTACATATGACCACTTTCTGAGCATTATAAGCATTTGCCTTAGGTGGAAAATCCTTAAAAGCATTTAGAAATAGTCCTAATGCTATTGCACCTAATAATAGTTTTACTGATAGTTCTAATTTAATTGTCTTCATAATTTACCTCCCTCTGTAAACCTTAAATACATGAAAAGTTAATATAACATTGATGACTTAATAAGGCGGTACGGGTTTACAAAAATATGTGGAAAAATATAGAAATTATTTAATTTGAAAGTACATAAATAGACAATTGCAAGTACTACCTAATGCGGGGTCATTGAAAGTACAACGTACTTAATAGAACCGCCTTATTACCTTTACAGATTAATAGATACATAGAGTATGTTAATGGAGCATGTTCGAAACATTAAAATACAGTTTGTACTTTATTGTGCGGTTAATACCGCCTTATTATCTTATAAACTTATTGGCTTATTGGCTTAGTGCCATACAGCCATATAGACCTTAACTATAAATCCCTTGCCTGTTGTATTCTGTTCCCACAAGGATACAGAATAACAGAGTAAGAGATTAAGGATATTCATGTTATGAGAAAAAATTTTTTGCAAACAGTAAAGGGAATACGAATCGAGCTTGTAAAATATTTAATAACTACAATCTTTTTTAACATGAAAAAAAAATTTTAATAAAAACTTGTGAATGTTTTCAAATTACTTGTTAATTGAATCATTAAATTGAATCTGATTTTATTGGCTTTTCAGAATTTAATACAAAATAAATTGACTAAGATTGTCTATAGATTGTATAGTCACTATGCGAATTAACGTAGTAGCTTTTAGGATTGAGTAGGGGCAAAGAGAAACTCCGAAAAACATTGGGATAGCGACCTAGATGAATTGCCTACTAGCATCGAGCAAGGGATTAACATCACCCACACGGTTTATAAGCCCGTGAAATTTCCACATAACTAACTAATCCTGCTTATGGCAGGGAAGGAGTTGAGTCAATGGCTCAATTTATAAAAAGTCCAATATGTAAAGCATTATGGACACATAATTGTCATGACCCTGACAGGAAATATCCTGATAGACATGGCATTGGATACTTTTCCATAACGGGAAATTTCCAAAAAGAGCAACGCAATGAATTAGAAAAGTTAATCATTGCAGAAATCGGTAGCTCCAATGCAGGTACATATCATTTTAAAAGTGATAGCAATGGCGGTACCGATGTTAAATTTAAAGCTAAGGAAACTATAAGGGGAAGAGACGGCAAAGATATTATTCAACGTCCTCCCGTTATGTATAAAGGCAAACAATATAACGACCATTTCGAACATGCGGACGTTCATATTTTATTTACGCCTAAGCTTTATAAAGCATATAACAAGTGCTCCCTAATATTACGTGGTGTTGAAATTGTTGAATTAGCAGATGATTCAGTACAAACCACAGAAGAGCACGACATAGCATTGTTAAAACAATTAGGTGCTATGAATGGAGACGCTTAACTACTATGCAAATAATACTCCTGACGGAACCTACCAAGCTTTTTGTTGGGAGTATCTGCACAAGGTTGATTATGGTCAAGGACGATATAGAGACCTTGTTTTATTTGCAATATGCGATGACTCCAAAATGTTAAGTATGGATAAGAATGGTCAGCCCATGATGAGTGTTGTTGTTTGTAATGTCACTAAACAAAAAAGTGGTAAAGCAAAAATCAACAAACTGAAAAGGTGTCTTATTAAAAAAGAACATAATATATCATACATGCAAAGTTATAAGTCTTTGCCTGATATTAATTCTTTTTGTGTGGACGATGACCTACAAGGACATACTTATAAAATAAATGTTGAGAACAGAGCCGTTAACGGAAAAAATGTAAGTAATATTACTCACATACTTTCTTACTTAACGGGTGACTTTGTTGATATTAGAGGTGTCTTTGATAAAGCTTAGTTCATTTTTGTTCGCATATCAGGAAATACTAGCAGACGCTGATGAGACTAAGGAACTCTTAATCAACTAGCCTGATTTAAAATCTCAATGCAGGGCACTAACAACGCCCTGCTTGAAGTTATCTACCGATTAAAATTTCCTTAAAGCCTTAGCACCTGAATATAATTCAATCATTTCATGAGCAGTTTTCCACGACCAACCAAATGATTTTGCTATATCTGGTAACGGAACTCCACGTCTAACAACATCTTTTGCACATTGCCTTCTTGTACAATCATAAATAGATAATTCCTCAATATTATTTGTTTCTTTGTATCTCCTAAAAAATGACTGTATTCCGTCTTTTGTAAAGGGGCATAAGTATTCAGTAGATTTATTAGGTCTGTGTTTTTTAATCTGAGAAATTAAAAAATCAGAAATAATGACCCTGCGGGATTTATTTGATTTTGATTGTCTAATATAAAAACATTTATTGTATTCATCTAAATCCTTTATTTTCAGGTTTAATATTTCTGAAAATGGTCTCATTCCCGTATTTCTTCCAATAAGAAAAAATAGTTTATATTTGCTTTTTAATAATAATTTATATTCCTTCCTAGATAATTCCCTAAAACTTCCATAAGGATTTTTCTTAGCTTTGGAAATATTTGTAGTTGGGTTAGGAATATTATATCCCCAATCTGTATTGCTCTTTTTAAACAAATGCTTGAGTAGGGTGATGTCATTGTTAAAAGCTATGTTTCCGTCATGTATCCTTTCATTCTTAAATTTATTAAAATGGTGAGACTCAATATCAGCTAAACTCAAATTAACTAGCCATTTATAGTCATTTTGAATCTTCCTCCACCTTCTTGTCTCATTTAACCTATCTTTTTTATGTGCAGTAAAATCAGTTATATATCTATCTATTAGTTCAGATAGTTTGATATTGATAGATTGAGAACGATACTGATTTAATTTCTTTTCAATATCTTTTGCCCATTGAACACAGGACAATTTATCAACAAAGCTTTTCTGTATTCTTTGAGTTCTATGTTGGACGACTACGTAATATTTCTTTCCTCTTTTCCTAATATGCATAAAAACATCCTTTCTTTTTTTAAGAATGTTGCCGTAGCGTTGCCAAATAGGGAGTGTGTTATGTAAAAGCCTTATAGGGCCTGTAGTTCAGTTGGTTAGAACGCGGTGCTCATAACGCCGTTGTCGCAGGTTCGAGTCCTGCCGGGCCCACCAAAACTACCCTAATAACAACACATCTTGCAATATTCTTTGTTATTGTTTGAATCATACCACAGATATTTGCGTTGCCATAGCGTTGCCAAAAATTAGTTAGGGGTAGGGCATGTGCCATAGGGGGTGTATGTACCTTATATAGATGTGCTCTTGCTAAAAATTCAAAATAAGGTTGTAAAGTACTTAATCTTTAAGAAGATAATTTCTTATAGAATTTAAAATTTTATCTTTGTATCGGTTATATAAATAAATTTCAATTACAGCTAGGGCAACAAAGGACCAAAATTCTTCTTCAAAATCCCAATAATGAATTGGGCTACCTAGTAAATTAGCAATAAAACCAATAACAATCACATTGATTACAGATATTACAGCAAATCCTATTATTACTAGAAATAATTGAAAAAAATGGTTACCGGAATCAATCATTAAGGATTTATTGAAATTAATAAATTATCAGAACCAATAAAATAAAAATGAGTTGGTGAATTATAAAAGCTATCTACCCATTCATGTAAGCTATATTTGAAATCATTTGGTAGT
>VMHT01173899.1_pt1 | contig 12519 bp, 14 predicted proteins | sample 4693611 | NCBI WGS metagenome assembly VMHT01 (sample SAMN12280063, study PRJNA550983) | marine metagenome | isolation source: seawater sampled from same location over 5 years 0.02-0.2 micron viral filtrate | place: USA: collected off the coast of southern California halfway between the port... ...
GTCAAAGGATGATCTGAGACTATTTATGGAGGACCATGTGTATGCGGTATGGGATTTTATGTCATTGGTTAAAAAATTGCAATTGGAGTTGACCACCACTTCCCTGCCCTGGCAACCTCCCACGGACAATGCAACTGCACGCTTGATCAACGAAATTGTTTGGGGGGAAGAAACCGACCTTGACAAAGATGGAAATGCGGTAAGTCACTTTGAAATGTATTTGAATGCGATGAAACAAATCGGTGCCAACCCCAATGGTATTTTGGATATGTTGACTGCTCTTTCCCAAGGAAAAGAATTATTTGACCTGATTGATAATGCCAAACTCCCCAGTTACGTTTCTGATTTCTTGAGGTTTACTTTTCAGATAATTGAAGAAAATAAAATACATAAAATTGCAGCGGTTTTTACTTTTGGCAGAGAGGACCTGATCCCAGACATGTTTATTTCCATGATAAAAAAGATGAATCGCGATAAAGAACAAAGCTTTGATCAGACCATATACTATTTTGAACGCCACATTGAAGTCGATGGAGACACCCATGGACCCCTGGCGATCCAAATGATAAAAAACCTATGTGGTACTGCTGACCCTAACAAATGGAATGAAGCCATTTCTGCCTCCAAAACTGCTCTTAAAATGCGTATTGCACTCTGGGACGGTATTCACAGTAAAATCTCACAACCCGAAAAATTATTGATATGATGCGTTTGCTTACCCTACTAACAATGTTCTCCTTTTCTTTGTCCCATGCACAGTCTAAAACTGCAACAGATTATGCCAATTCCATCACAGCAAAAGAGCTGATGGAACATCTTTATGTATACTCATCTGACTATTTTGGTGGTCGAGAGGCAGGCACTAAGGGTGAAGATATCGCTGTTGATTTTTTGAGGGATTATTATGTAAGGCAAAATATTCCCCCTGCCGAAGGCAGTGAGGATTACTTTCAAGAGATGAGGTTGAACCACAAGGGCGTTTCTCTGGAAAGCAAAAATGTAGTTGCCATTGTTAAAGGAAGTGTTTATCCAGAGGAATACATTATCCTCTCTGCGCATTTAGATCATATCGGTACCCACGACGGTGAAATAAACAACGGCGCAGATGATGATGGTTCGGGAAATGTGACCCTTATGGAAATTGCAGAAGCCCTAAAAATGGCAGCTGATGAAGGGAATGGTCCCAAGAGATCGGTTGTTTTTCTTCATGTTAGTGGCGAAGAGAAAGGCCTTTTGGGATCTAAATACTATGTTGAAAATCCCCTTTATCCCTTAGACCAAACGGTAGCCAATCTAAACATTGACATGATTGGCAGGTTGGATCCAAAGCGGGAAGACAAAGACCCTAATTACATCTATTTGATCGGAGCAGACAAACTCAGTCAGGAGTTACACGATATCTCTGAAGCGACCAATAAAAAATATACTCGGTTAAAACTTGACTACACCTTTAATGCCGATGACGATCCCAACCGATTTTACTACCGAAGTGATCATTATAATTTTGCAAAAAACAACATTCCTGTTATTTTCTATTTTAACGGCACCCACGATGATTACCATAAGCCAACCGATACTCCAGATAAAATTAACTACCCCTTGTTGGAAAAGAGGGCGCATCTTATCTTTTACACAATGTGGGAGTTGGCCAACAGAACGGAGAGAATCAAACTAAATTAGAGGTTATTATTTCGATTTAGTTCAGAATGATTAAATTTGAGAGAACCCAAATTTTTTCATGATGAACTTAAAAACTCTCATTACTGTATTTTTTGTTTTGGCCATTTTTTCTCTTCAGGCCCAAAACACGCAAAATACCACTCAAAACGAACAAGAAACATCGGTGCTTGCCACAGCAGATGATGGTCATCAAAACGATCCTAAAATTAAAAGGTTATCTATAGGTCTAAAGCTGGGGGTGCCCAATTTGGCCTCTTTGGGATTGCAATACACGCTGCCCATATTAAACAATCATTTTGCGCCCTATTTTGAATATTCTTCCTACGCCTACAACGACTCAGAGACTGATGGTGATTTTAAGTATACTGAATTTGGCACAGCGTTCTATTTTGGAAAGTCAGGTAAAGGATTATACTTGGGCTTGGGAAAATCGAGTTTAAAAGTAAACGCCGCATACAATTCTATTGATTTGGGCAGTGGAAGAACAGGGTCGGGTTCCACCAAAATAGCGCTCAATACGACCAACCTAAAGTTGGGGTTAAAAACAGGAGGGCGGGTTTACTTTAGATTAGAAGTGGGTTATGGATTTGGAGATCTACCTAAAACTGTTAGTATTCTTGCGCGTGACAATGACAACCCAGCCATAACTGAAAACACCACGGAAGAAATTCCTGAAATTCCAGGGGTTTCAGAAAGTGGTTTGGTGATTTGAAACATCGGATTTGGAATTTCGTTTTAATCCTAAAAAGCAAAAGCCTTTTCTTTCGAAAAGGCTTTTTTAAAAGGGTGGAAGACCGGTTTCGAACCGGCGACCTCTAGAACCACAATCTAGCGCTCTAACCAGCTGAGCTACAACCACCATTTAGCGATGCAAATTTATGACTTTATTGGTATAAATTAAAGTAAGGCGTCAAAATTTTCTACTCCAAGCAGTCGCTCAGATGTAAAACCCTCAGCAGCATCCGTGTAGATCAGCCTCCCCATATTTTTTGCTCGTGAGGCGATACTTTCTATAAAGTTCAATGAACTGATCGGAGTTTCAGGAGCGTCAGAATTTTCATCGTAAAACTGGCTTTTATAAGCCTTTATGGCTTCCATTTTTTGATCCAGAAAACCGGATACATCCACAACAAAGTCGGGTTTTAAGTCCTCCCACTGGATATAGTGAAAAACGTGTTGCGGTCTAAATGCAGCTTGCTTATCCCCCTTTTCATCGAAGGTTTCAATACTTTGTAATCCACTTAAAAAACAGGAATGACTGACCAATTCCGATGCCTTCCCGTGATCGGTGTGTCGGTCTTTTATCGCGTTGCACAAAACCACATTTGGGGAATATTTTCTGATGGCGCGAATGACCTCCATTTGATGGGCTTGGTCGTTAAAAATAAATGCATCTTTAAATTTTAGATTTTCCCTAATCTTCACCCCCAATAAATCAGCGGCTGCTTGGGACTCCTTCGCCCTTATACTCACGGTCCCTCGTGTGGCCATCTCTCCTTGGGTAAGATCTATGATACCAACTTTTTTGCCTTGGGAGACAGATTTTGCAATGGTCGCCCCACAGCCCAGTTCTACATCATCGGGGTGGGCACCGAATGCCAACAGATTCAATTTCATTATATCAGTTAAGTGCGGTTTCGGTTTTCTGCTCCTCTACCCAACCTAATACCTCATCACTCATGGGTGCCGTTCTGGGGGTGATAATTTTTTCTAACTTACCATCTCTTCCTATCAAATACTTTTGAAAATTCCAGGAAACACTGGAGCTTTTATATCCATTTTTATCAACTTGAGTAAGAAATTGATACAAGGGGTGCATCTTGGCCCCCTTAACTGTGATTTTACTCATCATGGGAAAGCTTACTCCATAATTTTTTTCGCAGAATTCTGCAATTTCGTCGTTGGTACCTGGCTCTTGCCACAAGAAGTCATTGGCGGGAAATCCAACAATCACAAAACCATTATCCTTGTGCAGATCGTATAGTTTCTGAAGCCCTCTGTACTGGCCCGTCAAACCGCATTTGGAAGCCGTGTTGACAATCATTATTTTTTTTCCTTTGAGATCGGCAAAATCAAAAGAATTGCCTTCAATATCTTTTACTTTAAACTGGTAAATTGTTTTTTCCATAGCAGTTTTATCCTGGCAAAAAGCCGCGTTTACAAAAAAAATAAGGGCGGGGATCAATAATATCTTTTTCATTTTGCAAATTTCGTGTTTTATTTTGTTTTAAAAAAATTCAACAAAATAAAATAGCGTTAAAGTATTTCTGCTGATAGTTGGGCCTCCAATAACTTAATGCAAATGGGTTCTAAAACTTCATAGGAACCTGTTTTAACAACGCATTTCCCGGAGTGGTGGACAATATAGGCACACTGCTCTGCCTGCTCAAAAGTATGGTCACAGTAAGCAACTAAGGTGTTGATAACGTGGTCGAAGGTATTTACATCATCGTTGTAAAGGATAATTTCATGCTCCCGAGCCTCTTGGGAGAGCACATCAACCTCACTTTCTTTTTCGATCTGTGGCTTTCCTGTATTCACAACTTGATAAAAAGGGCAGCAACCCATTGATTTTTTTCAAAATTACGAATAAATCTAAATCCCAACGACTCACATTTACTTCTAATTATCCCCAAATCTTCAACGTAAAAACCACTCAGCAATAAATTCCCCGCTGGCTTAAGCGCTTTGGCATAGGCATCCATTTGTTCCAGGAGTATATTGCGGTTGATATTGGCCAGCACACTATCAAATAATAGTGTTTCAGAAAGCTGGTCGGTTAATTTTGTTCTGATATTCTTGCATTGATTGGCAGCAATATTCTCCAATGTATTTTCTATGCACCAGGGGTCGTTATCAATGGCCAGTATATTTGTTGCTCCTTTTTTTTCAGACAGAATCGCCAAAACTCCAGTTCCAGTTCCCATGTCTACTATCGATTTTTGATGGCAATCTGTTTCCAAGAGCAATAAGACCATCAGCTGAGTGGTTTCGTGATGCCCCGTTCCAAAACTCATTTTTGGGGTGATTATCAATTCGAACTCTGCCCTTTCAGGAGGGTGAAAGTCTGCTCTTATCACACAGCGATCACCGATCCTGGTGGGTATAAAATTTTGTTCCCATGCACTGTTCCAGTTTTCTGGAGCAATGTCCAAGGTATTCCAATCAATCGATAATCCATCTTGGCTAAATACAGCAATTTGTTTAAACGATTTTTCACGATATTCATTTTTTGGAATATAGGCTTTAAAACCTGAGCTTGTCTCCTCAAATCCTTCAAATCCGATAGAACCCATCTCGGCAATCATCACTTCACGCCAAGGGATAAGCGGAGATAAGCGCACGGTGACCTCAAGATAGATTACTGCCATTTAAGCCGATTGAATAATGGCTTTAAAATCCTCGGCCTGAAGGGCTGCTCCACCGATCAAACCACCATCTACATCGTTTTGAGAAAAAATTGCGGCAGCGTTAGCGGGTTTTACACTCCCTCCATAAAGAATAGAAATGGAATTTGCCAAAGAGGATTCGTATTTTGAAGCGATCAAATCTCTAACATAGGCGTGTATCTCTTGGGCTTGGTCGGGGGTGGCCGTTTCTCCCGTTCCTATAGCCCAGACGGGTTCGTAAGCCAAAATAATATTAGACCATTGTCCTGAATCCAGATGGAACAGCGCTTTTTCTAATTGTCTTTTAACCACATCAAAGTGGATGGCTGATTTCCTTTCATTCAATTCCTCACCAAAACAAAAAACGACCTCCATATCGTGTAAAAGGGCGGTATCGACCTTGCTTTTGAGGCTGTCGTCAGTTTCATTGTAGTAAGCCCTCCTTTCAGAATGCCCCAGAATCACATTTTGAATCCCGATGCTGTTGAGCATTGGGGCCGATATTTCTCCAGTAAAAGCCCCGTTGGTTGCTGCATTCATATTTTGGGCCAAAACTTCTAATCGGGTTCCTTCAGTCAAGGCGACCGCTTGCTGAAGTTGGGTAAAGGCAGGGGCTATCATAACCCGGGTTTTTGTTGAAAATCGAATGCTTTTCAGAGCAGCTATTAATTCAGCGGTCTCACGCTGATCGTTATTCATTTTCCAATTACCGGCGACAATTTTTTTTCTCATATTGATTTTTATTATAATAATTTAACTTTTGGATCGAGTTGCGCATAGATAAAATCTACTGCTAAGTTGATCAGTATGAAAAGACTGGATAAGGTCAAAACAATACCAATTATAACTGGAATATCAAGTGTGTTCAATGCATTTACAATTTCTTTCCCCATCCCCTTCCAGCCAAAAATGTACTCTACAAATACTGCCCCTGCCAACAAAGACGCAAACCATCCAGAAATCACAGTTACGACGGGGTTAAGTGCGTTTTTTATACCATGTTTTAAAATGACACTATAGGTAGATAAACCTTTAGAATAGGCAGTTTTTATATAATCCTGAGACAATACATCGAGTAAACTACTGCGCATTAACTGAATGATGACAGCAATGGGGCGTATCCCCAACACAAATGCAGGCATGATTAAGTTTTTTAACTGTAATGTCCTACCCTCTCCAAAATCATCTATTTCATAAAGGCTTCCTGTCATGTTCAGCCCCGTGTAATGATGGTACACAAAACCAAAAAACCACGAAAAGATGATTGCACTAAAAAAGGAAGGTACGCTCATGCCTAAGGTGCTGATAAATTGCAACCATCGGTCCACCCAAGTTTTGTGGAATAAAGTGGCAATAACACCCAGGGAAATCCCCATAAAAATAGCAATGGTTATTGAGGATAATGCTAATATAAAAGTATTAGAAAACGTCTCTGAAATTAAACTCGATACACTTTTCCCTCTTTTTTGGTAGGACGTTCTTAGGTTGGGCCACTTGAGTACCACCAGATACCCCTGATTTTGAAACAATGTTCTACCCTTGTATTTTTCTTCATTATAATGAGAAAAATCACCGCTGTCCTTGGAGTGGATTGAAACCGGTGATAAATCATTGAGGTAGAGGAAATATTGTTTAGATACGGGTAAGTCAAAACCATATTTCTTTTTTACCATTGCGATTTGCTCACTGTTTTCGTTTTGTCCTAACATCATTTGAGCCGGGTCTCCAGGCAATACATTAAAGAGAAAAAAAACCAAGCTCACCACTCCAAAAAGGGTGAGAAAAGCGTAGAAAAGTTTAGCCATTAGGTTATTTGTCATTTATTTGGTCAAAAGCGTTCAAATGAATCAAGGCAAATACGGCATAATTGATGATGTCCTGATAGTTGGCATCGATCCCCTCACTTACCGTTGTTTTCCCTCCATTTCCTTCTATTTGTTTGACCCGCATAAGCTTCTGCAATATCAAATCTGTTAAGGAACTCACACGCATGTCGCGCCATGCCTCACCGTAGTCATGATTTTTAGCCATCATTAATTCAAAAACGATTTCAGCCTGCTTTTCATAGTGTATTAGAGCCTCATCATGATCTAAATCTGGAGTATCAGAGACCCCCAATTCAATCTGAATCAAAGCCATCAAAGAGTAGTTGATGATGCCGATAAACTCTGACACCTGACCTTCATCAACCTTTTGGGTTTTATTGGTTTGTAAACCTCGAATTCGTTGGGCCTTAATAAATATCTGATCCGTTAAAGAAGGTAAACGCAAAATACGCCATGCACTTCCATAGTCTTCCATTTTACTAGAAAACAAAGATTTACAGTTACTTACTACCCTTTGGTACTGCTTCGGGGTGGATGTCATGGGTTTATTTATCTTTGGTATAAATTTCGATATTTTTTTTTACTCTATGAAGGGCATTACAAAAAGTTTCGGAACAATACTACCAAAGTCATGACCATCAATATAAAAGGGGAATTAATCGATCTGAGCCAGCCCAAAATAATGGGAATTCTAAATTTGACTCCAGATTCTTTTTTTGATGGCGGAAAGTTCAATACCATCGATCGAGCACTGGAGCAAACAGAAAAAATGATTGCTGATGGGGCTGACTTTATCGATTTAGGAGCTTGTAGTACTCGGCCCGGTGCCCCAGAAATCAGTGAGACAGAGGAGCAAAAAAGACTGTTTCCTGTTTTGGAAAAACTCCTTGAGAATTTTCCTGAGGTTTATTATTCCATTGACACTTACAGAGCGGCTGTTGCCGAAGGTGCCTTATCCCGCGGAGCAGCAATGATCAATGACATATCAGGAGGACAGTTTGATCCTCAGATGATGCAAACCGTTGGGCGATTCAATGCACCCTATGTGTTGATGCACATTGCTGGAAAACCCCAAGAAATGCAAAATAATCCACAATATGAAAATGTTGTTCAGGCGGTATTAAAGTATTTTTCTGGAAGAATTCAGCTTGCCTATGAGGCTGGAATCAATGATGTGGTCATAGACCCAGGGTTTGGATTCGGTAAAACGATGGACCACAATTATGAATTGCTCCGGCATTTAGATTTATTCCAATCCTTAGAGCTACCCATATTGGTTGGGATTTCAAGAAAGTCAATGATATATAAAAAACTGGGCATAACTGCGGAGGAAGCTGGGAATGGGACCACAGTACTCAACAGTCTGGCAATAACCAAAGGGGCGAATATCCTAAGGGTTCACGAAGTTAAAGAAGCCAAAGAATGCGTTCTTTTATTGGATGCCCTCTAATAGTTTTATAATTTTACAAAAACAGGCAGTTTGGATAAGTTCGATTTTCTTGACATTGGTTTTATCGATATTTTAGATATTCTACTGGTTGCTGTCCTCCTTTTTTATGCCTACCGTTTGGTTAAAGGTACAGTCGCAATCAATATTTTTTTTGGAATTGTAATCTTCTATGTGATTTGGAAGTTGACAGACATAATGAATTTGGATGTGCTGAGTAATATATTAGGAAAGTTTATCAGTGTTGGTTTTTTTGCACTTATTGTCGTATTTCAACAGGAGATCAGGAAATTTTTGCTCATGATCGGTTCCACCAACTTTGCCTCTCGAAGGAATGTGATTCGATATTTTAGGTTTATCAATCAAGGTCAAGACCTACTAAAGATCGATTTGACTGCTTTATTGGGTGCGTGTGATAAAATGGCGGCTGACAAAACGGGGGCTATTATCGTAATGGAAAGAGAAAATAATCTAGATTTTGTAAAAAATACTGGAGACGAGGCCAATATCGAAATCAGTGCTCAAATCTTAGAGACAATATTTTTTAAAAACAGTCCGCTTCACGATGGCGCCATTATTGTAAAAGACAATAGCATCACAGCTACTCGAGTGGTTCTTCCCGTGTCAGAATCTTCCTCTATCCCTGCACGTTTTGGTCTAAGACATCGCGCTGCTGTGGGTATCAGTGAAAAAACAGATGCTTTGGTTTTGGTAATCTCAGAACAAACTGGAAAGATATCCTATGTAAAAGATGGGGAATTTTGCAAATTCAAAAACACAGAGGACCTCAGGCGATTGCTAACAGAAGATTTATCGATATAAACTACACGGCGACCTCTAAAAATTGGATTTTATAGAGTTGCGCATAATATCCGTCTTCAAGGCTAATCAATTCTTTGTGGGATCCCATTTCAACAATTTTTCCTGCATCCATTACAATGATTCGATCTGCATTTCTGATTGTAGAGAGTCTGTGTGCAATCAATATAGAGGTTTTGTTGGCGGTGATTTTGTGGGTAGCATTTTTTATCAATTCCTCCGAATGAGAATCTATTGAAGAGGTAGCCTCATCTAAAATTAAAACGCTAGGGTTGGAAATGTATACCCTTAAAAAGGCAATCAACTGCCGTTGACCAGAGGAAAGCATCACCCCGCGTTCTTTTACGTTGTAATCGTACCCCCCAGGAAGAGACTCAATAAACTGATGAACCCCAATTTGTCGGGCCGCCTCATAGACAGTTTCAGGTTTCACATCGGGATTAAAAAGGGTAATGTTGTTGTATATGGTGTCGGCGAAAAGAAACACATCTTGAAGTACTATGCCCACGTGTTTTCTGAGCGACTTCAATGTGAATTCTTTTATGGAATGGTTATCGAGGTGAATACTCCCTTTTTCAAAATCATAGAATCGGGACAACAAATTAATCAAGGTTGATTTTCCCGCACCTGTGGCCCCAACAATGGCAATTTTTTCTCCTGGTTTGATCTCCAAATCAATACCATGGATTACCTCTTGGTCTGGGATATAAGAAAAACTTAAATTCTTGATGGAGATTTTACCGTCAATGTCTTTAGGATCCCAATGGCCTACATCCTCAATTTTACTCTGAGTAGCAAGAATTCTAAAAATACGGTCGGTTGCTACCATGCCCATTTGCAGGGTATTGAACTTATCAGCGATTTGGCGTAGCGGACGGAAAAGCATTTGTGACATCTGAATAAAGAGAAAAATAGTTCCAAGGGAAATACTCCCACCTACAGCTACATTCAAACCTCCGTACCAAACCAGAAGTCCCAGCGTAATGGAAGATGAGATCTCAGCAACAGGAAAGAAAATAGAGTTGTACCAAACGGTTTTTAACCAAGCTTTTTTGTGTTTTTCATTAATTTTTTTGAACTTATTATACTCTAACTTTTCACGATGAAAAATTTGAACGATTTGCATCCCAGAAATTCGTTCTTGAATAAAGGAGTTTAGATTCGCTACCTGCAATCGAACCTCCTCAAAAGCAGATTTCATGGATTTTTGAAAAAGTCGCGTGGCATAAATGATGAGCGGTAAAATTGAAAATACGATCAATGAGAGCTGCCAATCTACCGCCAACATGATTATGATGACCAATGTCATTTTTAATAAATCGGCGATGATCATGAAAAGGCCTTGAGAAAAAATACTCGCAATGGTCTCAATATCATTTACAGCACGGGTAACAAGACGTCCCACGGCCGACTGGTCGAAATAGGCCATTTTAAACCCTACAATTTTTTCAAACAATTCTTTTCTCAGGTCTTTGATGACATTTTGTCCCAATAAATTAGCGAAGAAAACAAACAAAAATTGGAAAGTGACTTCTGCTAAAAGTGTGATCAACATCAAAGTGATGATGAATACCATTCCATCATAATCTTTTAAACGTATGAAGTCGTCCACTACAACCTTTAAAAGATAGGGGGTAAAAGACGAAAAACCAGCCAAGAGGATGGCGGCAAACATGACAAAATAGTAGGTGCGTTTGTAGGGTTTTACAAAAGCCATCAGCTTAGAAAAAAGCTTTAAATCAAATATGTTTCCTTTTTCTTTTGTCATTTAATCTATATATAGTTTGGAGGGATACGAAATTTCTGAAAGAAAAAGGCCTTGCGCAGGCGCAGAAAAACCCGCTCGTCCTCTGTCTTTACTTTTGATGATGTCTTCCAAGTCTTGCAATGTTTTTTTGTTAAAACCTATTTCGAGGAAAGTACCCACAATGGCCCGTACCATATTTCTTAAAAAACGATTGGCAACAATGTGAAATACTATTGAAGATCCCTCTTGTGTCCATTTCGCTTCTTTTATTTTACAAAGAAAGGTTTTTACATCGGTATTGGACCTCGAAAAACATTGAAAATCTTCATGTTCAAAAAGAATTTTTGCAGCTTGATTCATCAGTGCCACATCCGGTACATTTTTCAAATAGTAACTCACATTGTTTCCGAAAGGATCTTTAATGGTTGTGATGTAATATTTATAAGAACGGTGAGTTGCATCAAAACGTGCATGTGCCTGAGCGTGAACCTTTGATATTTTTTTTAGAGCAATATCGTTGGGTAAAAAACCATTCATCAAAAACACCAATTCCTCACAATTAATTGGTGCACTACTGGAATCAAAATGAGCAAACATTTGATCTGCATGGACTCCAGCATCTGTTCTGCCAGCTCCTACCAAGGTGATCTGTTCTCTCAATAGCCTACTAAAAGCCTCCTCCAATGTCTGTTGAACACTCAGCGCATTGGGCTGTCTTTGCCACCCATGATAGCCACTACCATTGAAGGATAACTCCACAAAAAATCTACTGACTGCCATGCAGCACAAAGATATTATTTCTTCTGTTATCTGACACCCATGGCCACATGGATGAAAAAATCCTTAAATATACCCGGAAAGCTGACGAAGTATGGCATGCTGGTGATATTGGGAACACAGCCGTCACTGATGAGATTTCAAAAACAAGCAAAATCAGAGCAGTATATGGAAATATTGACGGTCAACTGTTGAGAAGTCAGTTTCCTGAAAATGAAATATTCATGTGTGAAGAGGTAAAAGTAATGATGACCCATATTGGTGGTTATCCTGGAAAATACACCGCAAGGGTCAAAAAGCTAATTGCTCAGGAGAAACCATCACTTTTTATATCGGGTCATTCCCATATTCTAAAGGTCATTCAAGATCCAAAAAACAATCTGTTACATCTGAATCCTGGGGCATGTGGCGTTCAAGGTTTTCATAAAATAAGAACGCTATTGCGTTTTCAAATCGATCGTGAAAAGATCAAAAAAATGGAGGCGATTGAGTTGGGAATTAGAGGAGAAATCAGCGCAAGCGATCGACTGATCTGATAAGATCCTCATCCTTGGAAATCCCTTTGTTAGCCAAAAAAAGAAAAACAATTGCCTGGAGGGGCAACGCAAGCCAAATCAGGTGCGTATCTGTGATGCGCCCACTCGCCCAGGCATAAATCAAAAATATTGTAAATAAAAGCTGAATGCCCATTTGTATTCTGTTGATCCACAATTGAACCTTCCTTTTTTTGAAAAGTAACAAGGAAAAAATAGACAAAGCGATCGATTGTGCGATATAAACTTTGAGCAAGACAGCAGTGGAAAAAATTATTAAAGAAAATTCATAAAAGGGTAA
>VMHT01191863.1_pt1 | contig 12519 bp, 18 predicted proteins | sample 4693611 | NCBI WGS metagenome assembly VMHT01 (sample SAMN12280063, study PRJNA550983) | marine metagenome | isolation source: seawater sampled from same location over 5 years 0.02-0.2 micron viral filtrate | place: USA: collected off the coast of southern California halfway between the port... ...
AATACACTTATATTAAAATTCTTCGTCATCGAGTGATATATCTGAATCAGATTCATCTTCGTCTGATGTATATAAGTCGAATTCAAAATCAGAATCTTCATCATCTTTTTCAAAATACATACCGTTCATAAGTTTTTCATATAATCCAGTAGATTCAAGTTTTATAGTATCATAAAATCCAGATACACAATCTTTTTTAATAGACACGGGTTCTTCTATATCAAAATTCCATTCTCCATCACCATAATATTCAAGTAGTGCTACTTCATAGTCACTGTAATCATCTTTTAATATTCTAGCTATAGATGTATACCCATCATCAAAATCAACGTCGATAATCTGATTTTCCATTTTTTATTTTATCGTTTTAATTCTTAAAGTATATTAAATGGAAACAATTCTTAAAAATAGAGAGATTGGCGAAAAAGACGCAGTTATGTTTGATATAGATGATACTCTTATTTTTACGAATGGAAATGCAAATGTTCCTATTATTAAGCTATTACATTATGCTAAACATTTAGGGTATAAAATTATTATTATTACAGCTCGGCCAGCTGTAAGAGGGACTATAGAAATTACGCAATACCAACTCAAACAATACGGTATACCGTATGATGCACTTGTCATAACACCCGCACATAATAAAGGTAATGTAAAACGTAAATCGGGATTAAATTATGTTTTATCTGTTGGTGATATGGATACTGATCTCACTGATACACAATATGCACTAAAAATTATGATTTCCACCTAGAATTACAATTATGACACGTAACAAATACGGTCATAGGTTCATCGGCACTACGTGTTTGCATTTGGTAAAAGGTTGTTTTATACGATTTACAGCGATTACACTTAAACATACCCTTGTATTTTGGGTCATTAATCATGTTCGTAACCCAATCCTTTTTCATATTTTCTCGTATATTCTTCTCTAACAAATGTGCATATGGTCCATCTGGCCATAAACCCTGATGTGATAACTCTAGAACACTTTTGGGTTTAAGGTCCCCACTTAAAATACGTTCTTTGAGTGTCGGTGAATATATTAAATTATGTTTAATTTTGAGAAATGTATGTTTATATCTATTTACAAAAAACCGATTCTCAGCCGCCGGTACATCTCCCAGTTCATTTGTTTTTCGTATGGTTGAATTATAAGTAGACTTTTCGAGATTTATACATATAGTATCTTTTTCAGATAAACCAAGTAATTCAGCATATTTTTTAAGAGCATATTGTCTCGATAACATTTTATTTATAGTATATCTTAAGCTCTACTTAAGTGTGGCATTTTAACTTTTTTGCACCCAGGGAAAGATTCAGGGGAGCATGTATTGAATGGATCGGATGTAGTAAGTGGTTTATTACGTGTTTCCTTCCATTCTGTATCTAATACGAGATTTGTGTATAACTCAGTTTGTCTAAGTATAAAAAATACAATAAGGAGCGCAATTAATGATAAGATAACTTTGTTCATTTATTAAAAGCAACTTTTTTATTTGTACATCCTAGTAATGACAATTGCAGTTTTAATAAATGAGGGTAAAAATGATATTCATGAAATAAATTTAGATATTTCACCGGAAAAAAATGAAATTTTTAAAATTTTAAGGGGTAAAGTTACATTTTTAGGACAATGGCCTGAAAAATCTGTTGTCATAGTTACATGCGAATCATCCATATTTGAATTATCGATGAATTTAAATAGACTCCCCAGACCCTTTACAAACATGACTGTTATGGGTAGGATTTTACTCATACGCATGGATGAAGATTCCGAACCACAGGATTTTACACTCAAGGAGTATCATCAGATGACAAAAGAAACACGTCCACGAACAAGATCTTCCGCGCATTTAATCAGTCGCCCTCTGAGTAGGAATATGAGCTACTCCTCTGAAGACAGCTTGAGTAAACTTCATACAGAGTTGAAAATGTGATTCGGCCCATTTCATTGGATTTGACATATTTATACCAAATGGATTATCGTTTACTATTTTCATGAAATCAACACCGCCATATTTTTCTTGATTACTCGCTTTAGACATAGCTATATCTACTTTCTGTAACCATTCCACGTGTTCCTTTTTAGTTGGATCAAAGTGTTTAACAAAAGACATTTATATTATATATTTATACAATCTTTAACCTAATATCCAAACGTGATTTATAGTACCCATCATCTACTTCACCTTCAATTTTTTGACCCGACATTTTTATTCTCAATAAATCATCATTGTAATCAAAAGTATGACAGTAAAAATAACATATTCCCGTTCCGGCAGACATTTCATTAAGTTGACTATGAACTTTTTCTTCTAAATAAATATATTTCCTTATTTCTTCGGGAGTTCTCTTTTTTGCTAATGGATCTGGATTTATACGCGCCATTGGAATCTGTAAGTTTGTATCTGGCCATACACCGTATGCAGAACGGTATTCAGATATATAACTTATACATTTACGGGCTATTTCCCTTTTGCTAAAACATATTATACGGGGTTTACCCTCTGGATCTATTATAGTAGCGTACCCACCCCGTGTAATACCTATAAAATGAAACTGCTGCATCTTATATTATATGGAGAAAAACCTTTATACTTCATCCAGGGACTTACTTGGTTCTATAGCCAGATTAAGTGATTTATCTAATTGTTTTATCGACAAATCCATATTATGTTTAGTCATTGCTATACCTACATCTAAACCACCCGTGCTTGTTATTTCATGTATCCATTGCCTCATTAACCCATCTCTATTTGTCATTATTCTATTTGCAAGCTCGGGTTTACCTGCCTCATATAGAGCTTCTATAAAGGGATCACCCGAACTTGGTTTATTCTCGTTTGCAAAATCAACTAACCAATTAAATTCCAATTTCATGAGTGATGTATCCGTCTCATAAACTTGACTTATTGTGTATTGTAAAGATCTAAATGTAAAATATTTTACTAACATCGTATTAACATCTTCAAAAGTCTGATCGGAATACGCATAGTTAGGTTGTGTTTCAGATTTAGTAATTATTCCTTTTCTTTTACCCACCCTATTAATGGATAAAGTACTCGTAAAACTATTTAAACTACGATAAACCATTATATAAATACATAAGAAAAAAACCTTAAGCTATTTTATACAGATGAACTTCCCAAAAACCCCTGGACAATGTGAATATTTGAGGGTTATACAGTCCCATAAACCAATTATAATCGCAACTGGTCCAGCTGGTTCAGGCAAAACCATGTTTGGTTGTCAAATAGCCGCGGAAAAAATCATAAACAGGGAATGTCAACGACTCATACTTACGCGTCCAATAGTGGCAGCCGATGAAGATATGGGATACTTACCTGGTGAAATGGAGAGAAAAATGGAACCCTGGACTCGACCTATGATGGATGTTTTTGAAAATTACCTTACGAGAAACCAACTTGAAAAACACGTTTATATAGAACCATTAGGATTTATGAGAGGTAGAACATTCAATGATTCGTTTATAATAGCAGATGAAATGCAAAATAGTACACCTAATCAAATGAAAATGCTTTTAACGCGTTTAGGTGATAACTCAAAAATGATCGTCATGGGTGACCTGAAACAGAGTGATTTAGGCGCGAGAAATGGTCTCGCTGACCTGGTTAAACGAATAAAGGGTTTAGAATTGGAATATATCGAACATGTCATCATGGGCGATGAAGACATTTTGCGACACCCAGCAGTTGCTGAAATTTTAAAATTATACTAATGTTTTTTCAAATCATTTATTCTTTTCTTAACATCTGAAACCTTCTGTTTATATTGAACTAATTCTTCTTTATAAATATCTGACCATTCTTTCATCTGATCAAGTATTTTTTTATTACGGTAGTACCACGATATTACATCTTTACTTACCTTATCACATGCCGAATATTCATCTAATATATACTTGTCATCATCTTTAGACATGTGTATTTTATGAAACTCTAAAATGTTCTCAAGATGCGCCATATTCTTAACATTTTCCGCATTAAGGGCATCTATAGACTCTAAAAGATCTTCGAACATATAGAGTATTATGATATTATTTTTTCACTTTTATGTAACTTTTCAGCTTCTTCTAATCTATATTCCAAGCTCGTTGAAGGCCACTGTACTATAAAATCACCTTTTTCCCACTGACCATTTTTACCCATTATGTCATTATAATTCGATCTATTTTTAAGTGGAGGTAAATTTTTATAATCATATGAATTAAATATTTTTTGAGGTGTGAGTTTTATAACACGTCCCCATAAAGTTCCACAATTCATAATACCTTGTTCCGTTAAATGACTACCAACACACATATCCTGTATAAGTTGATTTTCAAACATGTACCAGTTTCTATATAATGGCATACCGGCTATTATAGTATCAAGAAAAGCCTTACCAATAGAAGAATTTTTTATAAACATGTTCCCACAATTAATACCATTGCAATCTACAGGTATTATAACGTGAACGTTTTCATCCTTAGCATATTCGTTTACAATACTTTCTAATTTTACAGTAAAATTAGTAATCATAACATCACAATCAGTATTAAATATCCATTCACATTCTGGATACTTTTCAAATGCATCTTTCATGGCATACACTTTAGCCCACCCCATTGGATAATGAGTTTCTGGAATAGGTGGTAATTTAGCAACAAAAGGCATTTTAGATATGTTTACGGCAGCATTTCCCGAATAATATAAAGTATACCCATGTTTTTCACAATATAATTTTTTATTTTTATGAACTGTCCATTCAGCTAAAGATTCATACTTTTCATCATTTACAGTTACAACAACATACATTATAGTAATAAGATATTAACTCTTTAAATTACAAATATCATTTCTTGAAATTGATATATAGGGTTCATCGAGTTCACTTTTATTTATAATTTCATACGTCGCGCCAAATTTTTTAGCCCATTCGGATAACTTAAAACATTCTGTGTATACTAAATTACACTGTTTAGCTATTCTACAACCATCTATATATTCTCTAACAACTTTCATAACATCATCAATATCAACGAAATCAAAATATTTATCCTTTTCTATGATGATATGTCCTTTATCTTTACATATAGCACTAAATCGTGTAGATAACTCACCCGGACCGTAACATCCCCATATTCTCAAACTATACGCGTTAGGTATTTGTGTAATACGTTTATCTATTATCCATTTTGAAAGACCATATGGATCAGTAGGTGGTTCCCCTCTAAAAACTGCACCACTTGAAAAGTAAATAATCTTACCATCAAAAAAACGTGATACATTTTCAAACATGAGTATGTTCTCTTTCAAAACATCACTCGTATCCTCTTTTAAACGATTACCACCAACAACTGCACAATGTATTATAACACTGAATTTATACCTATAAAAAAATTTTTCAACTGATACCGGATTTAATAAATCGACTTCTTCGCGTGTTATAGGTATCCATTTATTATGCTGTAAAAAATATCTTCCTAAAAATCCATTACATCCTAAAACACCTACTTTCATTATATAATTATTTAGAAAATCTTTAATTATATTATGTATATTTTACTTAAAGATTTCATATGAAATTAAAACAATGAAACGAACCATTCTAAATTTATTCAAGAACAAATTGAATAATATTAGAAGTGTTGGTATAACATCTTATGATTACCCAACATCGAGAATAATAAATAAATCAGCTATAGATTTTATTATCGTGGGAGATACAGTTGGTTCTACCGTTCATGGTATGAAGTGTTTAAATGAAGTTACTATGGATATGATGCTAATGCACTGTAAAGCGGTTAAACGTGGTTCGGAAAATCAATTTCTTATAGGAGATATGCCTTTTATGTCTTACCAACCATCAAATGAATTAGCTATAAAAAATGCTGGAGAATTCATAAAAATTGGTATGGACGCTGTCAAAGTGGAAGGTTATGTACCCGAAAGAATCGAATCTATTGCAAAATCTGGTGTAGCTGTAATGGGTCATTTAGGTCTAACACCACAAACTCGTGCAAAATTGGGTGGATATAAAGTGCAAGCCAAAACAGATGAAAGTGCAAAAAAATTACTTGAGCAAGCTAAAAATGTAGAAAATTCTGGTGCATCACTTTTACTCGTAGAAGCTGTACCTGAAGAAGTATCAGAAATTATCGCTAAGGAGTTGAAAATACCTGTATATGGTATAGGTGCGGGACCGAGAGTAGATGGACAATTAGTTATAGTACATGATATACTCGGTTTATTTTGGGAATTTAAACCTAAATTCATAAAACAATTTGTTAATGGAGAAAAATTTTTCGTTGATGCTATAAATGCATATGAAAAAGAAGTACATAATGGTAAATTTCCAGGTGAAGAACATGTTTATAAAATGTCTGAAAAAGAATTAAATAAACTATTAGGTATGCCAGGAAGTTCGTGGAAATACAATTAAAGATTCTCGTGTTCTATACTATAAATGAATGCCTGTGATTACATAATAAACACATTATATAATAATGGTATAGATACTTATTTTGTAATAACAGGTGGAGCTATTGTACCTTTTATTAACGCAATAGCAGATAACAATAAAGTAAAATATTATTGTTTTCAACACGAACAATCTGCAGCTATGGCGGCCGAGGGATACTATAGAAGTTCAGGAAAAGTTGCAGCCGTGGTTGTAACAAGTGGCCCAGGTGTTCAAAACCTTCTAAATGGTGTATGTGGCTGTTGGTATGATTCTATACCAGCGTTTTTCATAACTGGACAGGTAAATACGGCCGAGGATTTAAATAATTTTTCGTCTAAGCCTAGACAGGCAGGATTTCAAGAAATGCCTGTGGCAGAACTTTTTGGGAACGTTACTAAAAAATCTTTACATGTTAAAACTGTGGATGATATAAGAAATACACTAGAAAACTTATTATCGGAGCTGATAAAGCCGCGTTTTGGACCAGTGTTAATGGATTTACCAGTAAATATACAGATGAGTAATATACCGGAAAATACACCCAATCCATGTCTTCATTTTTTATGGCCTACTAAAACAGATACTAAATACGATTTAACGCCATTCATTAACGAATCAAAACGACCACTTATAATTTTTGGACACGGAGTAAAATTAGCGGGAGTGGTGAGTGAAGCTATGAATCTTGTTGAAAGTACAAATATACCTTTCGTGGTATCTTGGGGTGCATTTGATATATGTGAAACAGATCATTCTTTACGTATTGGTTCACATGGTGTTTATGGTGACAGGTGTGCAAATTATGCAATTCAAAATGCGGATTTACTCATTATTATAGGTTCACGTTTAGATAGTAGACAAACTGGTGGTAATGGGTCTCTTTTCTCGAAACATTCTAAAAAAATTATGATTGATGTAGATTTAAATGAGATAAAAAAGTTACCAGAAAGAAATATACATATAGATCACTCAATATGTACAAATTTAAAAGAATTTTTTATTAATTTACAAAATTCACCTATACAGACACAATTTACAGAATGGAAAGAAACATTAAATATTTGGAAAACCAAATATAGAAAAGAATTAACAAGAAAAGGAGATTCTGCAGTGTACGATTACTTAAATGAATTCTTTAGAACTTTACCAGATGATTCTATAATCATACCAGACCAAGGTGGTAATCTTGTATGGACTATGCAATCTGCGAAAATAAAAAATAGTCATAAATTATTTACAAATTATGGAAATTCATCTATGGGGTTTGCACTCCCATGTGCAATCGGTGCAGCAATCGGATCTCCCAATAAAAAGGTATATTGTATAGATGGTGACGGAGGATTTCAAATGAATATACAGGAGTTATTAACCGTTAAAAAGTATAACCTTGATATTGATATTATCATTTTAAATAACAGTGGATATGGTATAATTAAACAATTTCAAGACAGTTATTTCAAATCTAAATATGTGGCAACAGATAGATCTGAAGTATTTGGAGATGAAGTAAACTTTGTAAAAATAGCTGAAGCTTATGGTGTAAAAACATTGACTGATGTTCCCATACCAGAAACACAAAAAATATACCCAAAACTTGAATTTGGTAATTCATTAGAAAATATGACACCTTATATTGATTTTGAATGTGATATGATAGTCGAAGTTCCACCAAAAAAATCTTTAGGTTGGGTATAAATCCTGTTAAAGAATATATAACTCTAATTTATAATGCATAAGAAAGTCTGGTATGCCCCTAATAAATTCGAGTCATATGGAGAAGAAGAAATTAAAGCCGTTGAAGAATGTCTTAGAGACGGTTGGTTAGCCGGATTTGGTAAACGTTCCGAAGAATTTGAAAAGCGAACGTCTAAACTTTTCGGTAAAAAAATGGGTCTTTTCGTAAACTCTGGAAGTAGTGCTATTTTACTTGCACTCGCTTCACTTGATCTTCCAAGGGGTTCAGAAGTTGTTACACCCGCGTGTGGTTTTGCAACGACTGTCGCACCCATTTTACAACTCGGTCTCGTACCAAAATTTTGTGATGTTGAATTAACAACATACGTACCCGCCCCATGGCAAGTAGTATCCGCGGTAACACACCGAACAAAATGTATTATTGTACCAAATCTTATTGGTAACGTACCCGATTGGGAAGGTATTAGATCAGTTTGTCCAGGTATACCTCTCATAGAGGATTCTGCAGATACAATTACTCGAACAGATTGTACACATATAAGTACTACAAGTTTTTATGCGAGTCATGTTATTACTGCGGGTGGAGTTGGTGGTATGGTTATGTTCAACAGCGAAGAACAATATAAACGTGCACTCATGTTTCGAGATTGGGGGAGAATTGGTGACAATATAGAAGAGCCATCGGAAAGGTTTAATTTCTCTGTTGACGGTATTCCATACGATTGGAAATTTCTATATGGAGTTGCAGGGTATCATTTAAAAGCGTGTGAAATGAATGCTGCATTTGGTCTCGTACAACTCGATAAACTCGAAGGATTTTTACAGATCAGGAGAAATATGATAGAAAGGTACACAGAAAACTTAAAAGATTGTTCATATTACACACTTCCAGATGATTCCAGAAAACCAAATTGGCTCGCTATACCTCTCCAATGTGACGATAGACTCGGTGTTGTAAAATACCTCGAAGAAAATGATGTTCAAACCCGTGTTACTTTTGCAGGTAACATTACTCGACACCCCGCATTCAGGGAATTCAAACGAGGATTTGAGAATGCAGATACAATTATGCGTAATGGTTTCTTACTAGGTGCACACCACGGAATGACGATAGAAGATGTCGACCGCGTGTGTAATTTACTTAAAAATTTTGCCAAAGATAAATAATAATGACGACAGCGTTAGTCACAGGTGGCTGTGGGTTTATAGCCTCAAATTTTTTAAATTTAATGAAGGAAAAGTACCCCGAAATTAAATTTATAAACTTAGATAAGCTCGATTACTGTTCAAATGTACATAACGTAAATCCAGGTGTTTCAACATTCGTTAAAGGTGATATACGCGACGAAGATCTCGTTGGGTATCTCATAAAACAATATGATTTCGATGTCGTTTTTCATTTTGCAGCTATGAGTCACGTAGATAATTCATTTAATGATCCTAAAAAATTTACCTTAAATAATGCATTTGGTACACATGTTTTACTTGATAAATTACGTGAACTTAAACCAGGTATAGAATTTATACATTTTAGTACAGATGAAGTATATGGAGAATCCATAAAGGAAATACCATTTTCCGAAGATACAGGTGTATTAAAACCAACAAATCCATACTCGGCATCTAAAGCGGCTGCTGAAATGATAGTTCAATCATACATAGATTCATATAAAATGAATATCAAAACAATACGATGTAATAACGTATATGGTCCAAATCAATATCCTGAAAAACTCATACCTAAATTTAAAAAACTTTTACACGAAGGAAAAAAGTGTACCATACATGGTACTAAAAGTTCTGAAATACAACGTGCTTTCATGCATGTAGATGATGTTGTAAACGCAGTTGATATTGTCTGGAAAAGGGGTGTACCGGGTGAAATTTATAATATCGCTTCAGATGATGAAATATCAGTCATGAATGTCACAAAACTTATGATTAAAATCATAAAAGGGTCAGATGATTATGATAAATATATAACATATGTTGATGATAGACCGTTTAATGATAGTCGGTATTATATATCATCGAAAAAACTTAAATCGATAGGTTGGGAACAGAAAAAAACAAGACAAGACTTAATCAATTTTTTAAATGATTAAAGAATATAACCACGTAAAATATATGAAATTATCATACGCGATTACAGTTTGTAACGAAGCAAGAGATTTATTTTCACTTATATCCTTTCTTAAAAAAGTTATTGACGAAGAAGATGAAATTAATATATTATTAGATACTTTACATGCATCTAAAGCTGTTAGAGATGTATTGACTCACTTTTCAAAAGATATAGTATTAAATGAACGCGAATTTAATGGAAATTTTGCTGAACATAGAAATTTTCATCTAAGCAAATGTAATGGTGATTATATTTTCATTATAGATCCGGATGAAATGCCCACAGAAAAGTTGATTAATATGATAAAAGATGGCATTAGAGATACAGGTTCTGATTTAATAAGAATACCCCGAATAAACATACATCCCGGATATACAGAAGAATGGTTAAAAAACTATAAATTTTCAATAAACGAAGTCGGGTGGATAAATTGGCCAGATTATATATGTCGTGTCTTTCCAAATAATCCCGAAATTAAATATGGTAATGGATTACATGAAGTTATAGTTGGAGCTAAGACGGTTGTTAATATGAATCCAGATCCATCCATTGCCATATGGCACATTAAATCTATAGAAAAACAGGATAATAGATGGAATCTCGAAACTGGAGATTTCAAAAGTCCTACTGGTGATAATTTATATGACACTCTAATGTAAACTCGACTTCTTCTTGTTTCATATTTGGGAAAAGAGGTAAACTCACACATTTTTTACAGAACTCTTTTGCATTTATGCAAGTGGTACCTCCGGTATACTCTTTAAAACATTCCAATTCAGGTAATGATATTGGATAATGTATACCAGTTTGAATACCATTTTCATTCATGTATTTTATATAATCATCCCTATCATCCTGTAAAGTATAATAAACGTGATATACATCTTTACCCATATCACTTCTATTAGGAAAATTATATTTTGAATTGTATATTTCACCTATACGAATTCTATCATTTGTCCATTCATCTAAATATTTAAGCTTTTCCTTTAAAAATAAACCCTGAATACCATCCATTCTACTATTTATACCATCGGTTATATGATTATACCTATTATTCTTTTGCGCACCCAAACTCGCATATTGTTTCATTTTAATCGATAATGTTTCACTGTTTGTAATACACACACCCGCGTCACCTAACGCACCCAAGTTTTTACCTGGGTACATTGAAAAACACCCTATATTTCCTATAGTACCAACGTGCTTTCCGTTAATCATAGCACCATGTGCTTGTGCACAATCTTCAATTATAGGAATATCAAGATCTAATAATTTAGAAACATTCACACATTGTCCATATAAGTGTACAGGTATAACACAATCTACATTTTTTACAGATTCAACTAACATCAATCCAGTTTCTTTATCAACATCTATAAAAACTGGTATATGCCCCGCATTAACAACTGCCATCGCTGTCGCAGCGTATGTTATAGCCGGTACAGCTATTTTTGATTTGGGTTTAAGTTCCAGTGATTTTATAGCAATATAAAGTGCGTCTGTACCACTATTACATGATACACCATACATAGAACCAGTATACTTTGAAAATTCTTTAGCAAAATTGGTATCACCTACAAATGAAGAATTATCCAAAACCCCGTCTAGAATTTCATGAAATCTGGATCTGAGTGGTTCGTGTATTCTTTTTAAATCGTTAAAAGGAACTTTCATTATTAAAGAATATAAGTGTTTAATCTTTAATAATGAAATCAGTTGTAATTGGTTTAGGATATTTTGGAAAAATAATAAAAAATAAAATTAGTAAACACTATTTCGAAAATCTATCAAACCGATTTAACCACGAAATTATTACCGTAGATCCATATAACGAGTGTGCAGATTATAAATCGATAGATGATATAAATTTTATAGATGGTAAATGGTTTGTCACATCACCCGCAAACACACACCATGATATACTTATTGAACTCTTCAATAAAGGTGTTAAAGATATTTGGGTGGAAAAACCTATATGCCCTACATTACATGAAACGTTAAATATATTTGCAAAAAAACCCGATGATGTATTTTTATATTGTGATTTCACATGGCTTCAACATAATTCTATAAAAACACTTGGAGAAAATAAAGACATTAAACACATTGAAATGAAATGGTTAAATGATGGTTCCATGATACCAAATGATGTAAATATAGTATCAGATTTAGCTATACACCCTATATCAATTTTAACTTTTTTATTAATGAAATCTCTAGAT
>VMHT01130885.1_pt1 | contig 12517 bp, 14 predicted proteins | sample 4693611 | NCBI WGS metagenome assembly VMHT01 (sample SAMN12280063, study PRJNA550983) | marine metagenome | isolation source: seawater sampled from same location over 5 years 0.02-0.2 micron viral filtrate | place: USA: collected off the coast of southern California halfway between the port... ...
ATGCACTTAGCTATTTTGCAAAACTAGCTGAAAATTAGAAAATACCCCGAAAAAAATTCGGGGCCATTTTTACGCCAGAGGTCGCTCAAAACGACCTCTTTTTTTATGGCGAAATTATGCGTGGATTTTCTGTTCTTTTTAAATTGTCTGTTATATATTGTGTTGATTCCTTATATGTCATCATATCATTCATATCTCTGAATAATGAATCTAATAATTCTGGTCTTAAAATATCAATATTTCTTTTTGCATCATTTAAATTTGTTTCATGTTCAAGAAATGTCACTTGTTTGATTGAAGCTTCTGTTTTTGTCACACCTCTATCCGTATATGTAATTGAATGATCAGACTGAACATATAAACCCTCTGGTTGTATCAAATTGTTTTTTGAGTCGTTTATGAGACGAGTTTCATAATGATGAACATTTGCTAATTCTTCAGCAGTGTATTTGTCATTTAAATATGTTAAAAAATCTTGATTGCCCATTGGCCATTCATCTCTTACATGAATGATGTTATTTGTAATTAAAATAACCCAATCTAAATTTGGATCTCCATAAAAATCATCAGCAATCTGATCTGGTCTCTCATCATCCTCTACTGAATATTTTGTGAAATTGACAATATCACCAAAAATATCCTCACGCACTACGGCTCTCTTGAAGAAATTTTTAACTATCTCATAATCATAAGCAGATGTCCGATCATTACTTAATGATGGATAATTTAAATTTGGTAAATGTCTAAAGTAAGAGTTGGGTGAGTATGTCATATTAGTATCCTACAGAACTTTCTGGAAGTGATTCATGATCTGATTTATATATTGGTCTTAATTCAGCAAAGTTTAAACTCATTTTAACTGCAACTGGTTGAGAATCTTGATATGCAGACCAATAACCATTTGGAGCATAATCAACTGCGATTGTTCTTAAGGCGAGTCCGCCTGGACTGAATCTATTGACAGTATCTAAAATATCTAGATCTCCCTGTCCTCTTTTATATTCAAGTGTAAAAATATCAGGAGTGTATAAAAAAGTTGAGTTATTAAATTGAGGAGCCATTCCTAATTTCAACCATCGAATAATTTTTCTAATTTCTTCACCTTCTTCTCGACTTCTTGCAATCATTAAAAAATCAAAGTTGAAATCTCTCAAAACAGGCCCTTGAAATAATAATTCAGCATTTGGATTTAAAACTTTTCCTGATGCTCTTGCTAAAAATTCATCTTGGGATATTGTTTGTCCAGATGCTCTCGCCGAAGCTTCAGCTAATGATGCTGCAACGATAGAATTTTTGACATCTCCAAAACCACTTGTTTTATCATTTTTCAACCGTTTGTTTATTTTTTTAGCAACATCTATATCTGCTTTATCTGCTCCAGTGTCACCAAAAAATTTACTAGCGACTGATGTTGCAGCTAAACCAAATATATTTAATTCACTTTCTCCCCATTCTGCTCCGTTTGTATCAACAACTTTTGGCATTGGTAAAAATACACTACCATCAATTTCACTACCTAACATACTATCGCCAGGTTTATTAACTTGATATTTTATTTGATTGTCTTTTTTCGCTTGTTTATATTTTGTTGCATTACCACCCTGCGTGCTTTTATTCCACTCAAAACTAGGGTCTAATTCTGATTTTGTTATTGATGTTGCTGGTCTTGATCCTTGAATAGATGGTCTTTTATACTTAAATTTGGTTATTTTCATATGATCCTGATTTGGATCTAGATCGAGAGGGTATGTATAATAATATGCAAAAGCTTTCTTTCCTCTACTTTCTTTATAAGCCGCATATGCATTACTCGGTGATGGTGCAATATTTGGATTTTTAATTCCGTTGTCCACAGATGGATAAGTAACTTTAGGAATAGACTCATCAACATTATCAAGTTTACTTACTACTGCATAATGTTGATCTAATCTTTCTGAGGGAGCTACTGTAGTTTCGTCTTCATAAGCGTCAGTATTAGATCCATATTTTTCAATATTATAAGCCTTTATACCATTTTCACTATCTTTAAGAGTCTCAAAAAGTTTACTTTTTGGATCTACAGGAATGGCATACTCACGAGTGATTGTATTACCATTTACATCTGTTCCGTTAAAATTATCTATGCCAATTAACTCTCCACTATCAGTGAATTGATAGACATATCCATCTATATTCTTACTTTGATTCCAATTCTGTCTTGCCATTAGTTTTTGTTGTAAATTCTGTTTCTTGGAACACTAATTCCTCTCATATCAACGAATTTTTCAGTCGGTAGTTGTGACACATCTGTCCATTCTGACTCTGGAATACGATATGGTTGACCTCTGACACCAGTGTAGAGATATTTATGAAGAGTTCTTCGAGGAACTGCAACTGCACCTTGAGCAGAATTATTTAGTAAGCTCATTGCAAGTTCTTCTCTTTGAGTCAATTTGACATAATGAAGATTACATCCTAAGAAACCGCCTGTTTGATATTCAATCACATATGACAATGGATACATGTCATAATATGGTTGTTTCGTTTGTGCTTGATATGTAAAAAAATATAATTGGCCAGGAGCAAATCCACCTGTATCTGCAGCATCATCATCAAAGTTTGTAGATCCAAGTTCTTGTATTAATTGTTGACGAAAGAATTCTTCATTGACTTGTCCACCAACTTTATCTAATATGTTTTGTAGAATACTCATCGGATTCCTAACTCTTTCTCAGTCATGATTTTAAACTCTAATTTACGATCTGCACAGAACTCTCTTGCTGCTTTCCACTTTGCTTGATTTTTAACATAAGTGATTGATTCATTTATCAGTGTTTTTCTTGATTTACCTTTTGTTACTTTGGGTTCAAGTGTTTCTCTCATTGGTTTTACTTCAATCACTGATCTACGAATATTATTATCCTTGTCCTTATACTTAATAAAAAAATCAGGAAAATACCTACGAACACGATTTGTGGTAGGATCACGATAGGGTATAAAGAACTCCTCAGATGCCCATTCAAGGACATTTTCATTCAAATCGCAATAATTCATGAATTTTCGTTCCCATAAAGACCTATAAATAATGTTAGATTGATCACCCTTATATTTTTTGGGGTTAGAAGGCCTATATATTCCTTTATAGCTCATATATAATAATAACAACACAAATATATTTATCGTGTCAGAGAATAATTTATTCCCAAGAAAATCAGATATTTTTAAGAAAAGTGTGAAAGATGTGCAGTCTATTATTGGCCGCCCATCTTTAGATACTCTTTATCAAGTTACTTTTTCATTTGGAAATTATGAAACTTGGCTTCAGAGTGATGTAACAACGAGTACAAGAAGAACAAGTGGACTTCCATTTCAACAAAAAATGTCCATAATGTGTACCGAAGCAGAGATTCCAGGCACAACCTTTCAAACTAGTCTTGCAGTTGGACATCATCAAGGTATTCAAGAAGAGTTTCCAAATCTTAGATCTTTTCCACCTCTTAATTTAACTTTTTATGTTGATGCTGAACATGTAATTCTTGAAGTTTTAGAATCATGGATGACTTTTATAAATCCGATTACAAATAATAAAAGAAATTTAAATGCGTATGGTAGATTTAATTATCCAGAAGATTACAAGGAAGTTATACATCTAACAAAATTTGAAAGAGATACTTTTATAGATGAACCTGATTCTAACTATCGTGGTGGAAGTGTTTCCCCAACCACAAAAATGCTGTCATATGAATTCGTGAATGTTTGGCCTACTAATTTAACATCAATGAGAGTTGCCTATGGTGACTCAAATGTGTTAAGATGTAGTGTGCAACTTGCGTATGATAGATTCTTTACTGAATTTAACTACTCTGATACTAATCAGGCTGTTGAGGGTACTGCTTGGAATCTTCTCAATAGTAAAGAACAGTCATCTAGACTTTCTTTAAGGGAAAGTTACATGTATGGAAATACTTTGCCAGAAAATGGTGCATCTAACGAAAATCAAAGAGCAAATTATGAAAAGCAACAACAACTGAAAAATTGGCCTTGGTGGAAACCAAAACCAAGAACAAAGTTTCATAATAGAGGCCGCTAAATAACCAGAAATTAATTTATTATGCCATTACCAACAATCACGACTCCAACTTATGAGTTGAACCTACCTTCAACAGGTAAAAAAATTAAATATCGACCTTTTCTTGTTAAGGAAGAAAAAATATTAATTTTGGCTCTTGAATCTAGAGATCAAAATGAAATTACAAATTCTGTAAAAGATGTATTGAAGAAGTGCGTGATTACAAGAGGAGTAAAAATTGATGATTTGCCTACCTTTGATATTGAATATTTGTTTTTAAATATTCGTGCAAAATCAATTGGTGAAGATATAAATTTAGTTGTAACTTGTCCAGATGATCGAAAGACTGAGGTTGAAGTTACAGTTTATGTTGATGAAATTGAAGTGATCAAATCAAAAGAGCATAATAAAGATATTTCACTTGATAAGGATCTAACACTTCGTATGAAGTATCCATCACTCAATCAATTTATTGAAACTAATTTTGACACACAAGATGCATCACAAACTACAGTTGATAAAACATTTCAGTTGATCGCAGATTGTATGGATACTGTTTATAATAAAGAGGAAGCATGGGAGTCAAAAGATTATACACCAGATGAAAGATTACAGTTTATAGAACAATTAAATTCAAAACAATTTAAACAAGTTGAGAAATTTTTTGCAACCATGCCTAAATTATCTCATAAGATCGAAATTACAAATCCAAATACAAAAAAGAAAAGTAGTGTCGTTTTGGAGGGCTTGGCCGATTTTTTCGGGTGAGTATTGCAAGAGAGGATCTTGAATCGCATTATCGTATCAATTTCGCTCTCATGCAATACCATAAATATAGCTTGACGGAACTTGAAAATATGATGCCTTGGGAAAGAGACATTTATCTAACTCTTCTTAAAGATCATATTGAAAAGGAAAATCTAAAGAGACAACAACAAGAGGGCGTCCAAAAGTATGGATGAGGAAGAATTAGAACAATCTGGTAAAAAAATTACGATTGGTAATTTTTTTGATTCAATCGTAAGGATTGACAGAGTGGCTGATCGTGCCTTCAAAACTTCAAGTACAAATGTAATACTTACAAGACAAAATTCTAGTTTGATAAAAGCTTTAGAATCAAGTTTCAGAGAACTTCAAAATGAAGTACAACAAATAACAAATTATATCATAGTAGATCAAAAAGATAGAGGAATTAAATTAGATGAGAAGCAAAGAAATATTGACAAGATGGAAGATGATAAACAGAAAGGTATAGATGATGAACAAAAGGGTTTAGAAGATGATCAACCCTTTTCAAGTGGAAATAAACTTCTGGAAGGATTAACAGGAGCTGCAAATCAATTTCTGGCTAATAACGCAGATCTACTTGTTGGTGGTGCGATAGGCATGTTGCCTTTTAGTCGAGGTCGTCTTGTGCCTGGATCTGGTAATTCTGATACAGTTAAAAGTTTATTGACGCCTGGCGAATTCGTTATTCCAAAAAATGTAGTCGATACATATAGTCCTACCTTTTTTGAAGGATTAGTATCTGCTGCAGACACAAATAAAAGTAATAATAAAAGTAAAAAGAAAGTTGAAAATCCATATGGAGTTGATCCAAACTCAAAAGATTTTGCTATATTAACTGCCATATCTTCATTGGAAGGTGGAGATTCTCAGTCGAGAGTTGATGTTGCACAATCAATTTACAATCGATTCTATGATGTTAAAGGTGACATATCAGATGGTAAAATGGATGATGCAGCGTTCGATTACACTAAATCATCTTTCAAAGCAGATAAAAGTGGTAAGTTTCCAAAACTCACTCTATCTGATATTCTTTTAAAAGAAGGTCAATATCAACCAGCATTTAAAGATCCAACCAAGACAGAAGGTACAATTGCACCAGAGTTTTCAAATATTACAGATAAAGATACTGCTATATTAGCGATGAAATCATATTTCGATAAGAGAGGTGATAAGAGATCTATGAAAGATATTGAGAATTTATTTAATCAAACATCAAAAGATTTGCAAAATGAAAAACTTATAAAATCTGCACAGGAACATGTTGGTGGAAATACAGAATTTTTAAGTGGTGATTCTTATCAGGAAGGTGATGCATATCGAGGTAAATCAGGAGTGGATAATACATTTTTTACTAAATATGGATCTGGAGATCAAATAGAAGCGGGTGCTGCCTCTAGTCCTTTAATAAAATCAAATAGTGGTTCAACTCCTAATTTAACTCCAAAAATAGAAAATAAAGAGTTGTCTCAAAGTATAAGTCAACCACCAATTGAAGATAATTTAGATACAGAAATTTTACCAGCAATAAACAATGCCATCGCTGGTGGTGCTGGTGGTGAGTCTACACCCACTCCTACTTTTACTAGTCCTAAAATAGACAGCACTTCTGTAACTTCAACTGAAAGTGTTATTCCTTTTATTGATGTAATATCAAATCAATATCTATCAATAGTGTAAAATGGCAATATCATCAAGAAACATATTTGATTACGACTCTACGTTGTCAAAGAAAAAACAATTAGACAGTAGAGAATTTAGAATAAGAATGAAGGAGAGAGATCTTATTTCTGAAGCTTTGATGAGAAGAAACTCTGCACCAAATGAACAATCAAATCTTATAAGATCCCAAAGATTTTTTGAACTTGGTTTTGAGGAGGGATTTAAAAGAGCTCAGGCAGGGGAAACTGAAGTGCCTGATTTGGGTGGACTCTTTTCATTATTTGCTGGAGCTCTTTTCAGAGGAAATATGAGAGCTGAGGGTGGCCCTGTAAAGAGAGGTGAACCATATATTGTTGGTGAAAAAGGCCCAGAACTTATTCAACCCTCTGAGGATGGTGTTGTTATTCCAAACGATAAATTAGATAGTATATCTCAGGATGTAAATAGAAGTAGAATTAAAAGTGTGGTTCAACCAATTGTACAAACTATTGCACAACCAGTTCCTTCTCCATTTCCAGTGTCGATAGGTGTACCAGTGGTTAAGAAAATGTCTGCATCAAAATTACCAAACAATATCGCTAAATTAATAAAATAATGGAAAATAAGTATTTTATATCAGAATGTATGTTAGTGCCAACAGAGGGTTCATCTCTGAAGGATAATTTTGAAATATCTGGTGGTAATCCAAATATCACATATTATGAAAGTGTAAAAAGTCCAGCAATATCATTATCTTTAAATTTTATTGATGTTGATCAAGTAATAAGTCGTGAGGGAATCACTGGTGGAGAGTATCTCTCTTTAAGAATTAAAGTAGATGGTTATGACGATTTTGAAATCAAACCAGATAAACATTTTTTAATGCTTAATTCTGTTAAAGATGTTCAGACCACTGCTGGTAAACAAGTTGCTACTTTAGAATTTTTATCTGTTGAGTCAATTATAAATGAAACTTCAAGAATGAGTAAAAAATTTACAGGAAATATTTCACAAATAGTTTTTGAATTATTGATTGGTGATAAAAAAGGAGTTCAAACAAGTAAAAACTTAGATAATACTGATAGAACTATCAATTCTTATTCATTTGTTGGTAATTTTAAAAGACCGTTTGATACAATACAATGGTTATGTTCTAAATCTCAATCAAAAGATGGTTCTGGTTTTTTATTTTTTGAAACTTTGGATGGATATATTTTTAAATCAATAGAAAATTTATTGAAAGAGGATGCGATTGATTATAAAAAATCAGAAACTTCATCTCAGGAAAAAGATGATTTTAGAATTATAGAAAATAATTTAAATCAAACAAATGATATTGGTATGAATTGTAGAATGGGAATGTATTCAAATAAAACAATTTATATAAACATAGATAATGCTACTGAAAAAATTGTTGATTATAGAATTTCTGGAATGAATCTAAAAAAATCACCTAAATTACCAAACAAACTAGAGGACATCCCGACTCGATTAATGTTAAGAGTTTTAGACAAATGTGCTCTACAAAAAGGATCTAAAAAAGATCAAATACAGAAAGAGAATGAGCTTGCCATTTATCAAAGTAAAGCTTATGCTAGAGCTAATTTAATATTTTCACAATCTATGAGTATTTCTGTTCCGTTTAATCCAGATTTAAGGGCGGGACAGATGTTAAATCTTAGATTTCCACTTAAGAAAGGAGATCAAGAATCAACTACTTACGGAGATGAATCTGACGATGATGTTAGTGGAAAGTATTTAATTGCTGAATTAAAACACACCATAGCTGATAATAAAGCTGACACTCAGTTAAAATTAATTCGTGATGTGTTTACCGCTTAAATAGAAGAAACAGGAACAATCAAATGAAATCAATCGAAGACCATATCGAAAAGGATAAACAAATCCTTGACGACCCACAAGCAAACCCTGCAGCACGCAGACATGCAAAAGAAGAATTGCATGATTTAGAAGAATATGCAGAACATCATAAGGAAGAGATTAAGGCTGGAGACCACCATGACCCTAACGCTTTGGAAATATTCTGTGATTTACATCCAGATGAACCAGAGTGTTTAGTATATGACGATTAATTAGATGTATCAACCATCAACTAATTTTTGGGGAAAAGATCCTATGCAATGGTGGATTGGTCAAGTGACTGATCCAGACAAAGGAAAGTGGGGAGATTGTCTTGAGAAAACTCAAGCTGCGAATGGAGAAGACATCAATTCTTTTAGATGTAGAGTTCGTATTGTTGGATATCATGATTGTGCAGATGATCTTCCTGATGAGGACTTACCCCTAGCACATATTTTATTGCCACCAAATACTGCAACTACTGGTGGTTGTGGAGAGACAGTGCAATATCAAGGTGGAGAAGTTGTTGTTGGATTTTTTATGGATGGTGAGGATGCACAACAACCAGTAATATTTGGAACTTTATTTAAACAACCCTTCGTTGCTGATGAACTGACTACCTCAGAATTTAATGCTAAGAAACAAACTTGTTTTAAACCATACACACCACCAAAAGTAGTTCAAACTTCTGGTAAACAAAATCAACACCAAGCATCACCTTGGCCTCGTTCATTCACGCCTGGTGAAGTTGCAAAGACAATCGCACAGAAACAAAAAGAAGCATCGACAAACATTGTTACTGATGCTTTTAGTCCTTGTGAAGATAATGAAATATCAAAAATTAGTAACGCAATAAAAGATTTTACTCGAAAACTGGAAACTCTTCAAGAATTGAATGAAGCTTCTACATATGTTGATCCGATATATGGCGGTCTTGTTGATATTCAATCAGAGGTAAAATTAGCCACAGGTAGAATTCATAACTCTATGACGAAGTTGGTTCGCCGTGGTAGATCATGGTTGATTCAAGATACTCTTGATAAATTAGATAAGACTATGGAGGGTAGTGTTGATAAATTCAATCAAGTTGTATTGGGTCAAGCCACAAATGCATTGACAAGTGTGATTTTTTGTAATATTGAAAAAATACAAGATGCTTTAGTAGATTATCTCTCAAAGAGTTTAGAGAACATGATTGGACAAGTGTTAGATGTTCCCACCTGTGGTATAGAAAATTTTATGAGTGACATGTTTGGACAGATTAATAATCTTTTAGATTCTAGTCTTGGAAGCATGTTTGGACAATTAAATAATATTCAAGGTGGAGGTATTGCACTTCCTAGTAAAACATTTTCAAAAGCAATTAAGTTTGCAAACATTATTACTAATGTGCTTGATTGTGATAAAGTGAATTGTCCTCCAGAACCAACTTCATTCTCTTCAAAAAATGGAGTTTCAAAGTCAATTGAAGATGCATTTGAAAATATAATTGATAAGGCAGGATTAAATTCTAGATTAACTCCTCTTTTAGAAACAATTGATAATGCAATTGATGCTAGTCCAACTCGACCAGATTGTAGTACCAATGTTCTTAAATGTGGCCCACCAAGAGTTGATTTCTTAGGCAGTAGTGGTCAAGGTGCAACTGGAAGTGCGATTGTAAATGCTCTTGGAAATATCATTGGCGTTGCAATTAACGGAACAGGATTTGGATTTAAGGAACCACCTTTACTTTCATTCTTTGATAGTTGTGACAAGGGTTATGGAGCTGGAGGTTATCCAGTTATGGGTAATGTTTCACCTTTACGATATACTGAATCTGATGGGGATAATAATTTGATTCCTGATGGAAAACAAGTTGGCGACATTGTTTTTGATAATGATGAAAACTCACCTAAAATATCTGATGTTGGATTAAATGTCACAGGATCAGATCTACCTGTTTATGTTGCAGATTCAAATGGAACTGATATTGGTGTAGTTGGAGTTGTAATGACAAGTCCTGGCCAGGAGTATTTACCAAACACAACTGAGACTGATATTGATGGTAATGTAAAAGAATTAATTCCAGATCCAAATGGAAATTATGATGGTGAAGTTTCTTATGTAACATCATTAGGTGATGTTATTGTTCAAAATACTGGTTTTGGATATGATGATAATGATACTGCTTCAGTTGGTGGTGGTTCAGTTGACACTGCTGGTGATACTTTGCCAGGCGATGCAACAGGTGATACAATACAAAAGCCTGGGCAACCACAAGTAGAATTAAATATTCAAAATGGATTAGTTGTAGGTGCAAATGTTGTTAATGGTGGATTTGGATTTACTGGACTTCCAGACATCACAATAAATAGCGATACTGGAGCTGGTGCTAAATTATTACCAGTTCTTAAGTTCACTAAGGTTGATGATGCATCTCAACTTGCTCAAATAACTCAGGATGCTGTTGTAACTGTAATTAGTTGTATCGAAAAATAAAATGTCAAAATCACCAAACGATAAAAAAAATCTAGAAAGGCAAGCCAAGTTAAGGTATGCCATTCAGAGTGGACAGAGTAGCATACATGGTGATACTAACTATGAAATTCAAACACAAGAAGCTCAGTCTTTTGGATTTTATGCTAGTACAGGTCAAGGTGCGTCTCAGGGAGGTGGGCCTGGCACAGGTAAACATGTTTTATATACGCCAGGCATGTCAATGGAAGTTCTTGGTGAAGGTTTAAAAGTCAGAGATCCTGGCGATATATCACAACTACCAGCGAAGATTATTAAAGCTAAAAAAGGTGATATGATTTTTGAGTGTGAAAATGGTAATATATTATTAAGAGCAAAAAATGTTTTTATTGATGCGAATGGTGGAGGCCAAGATGGACAATTCACTGTAAAAGCAGAAAGAATTGCAGACATTGGAGCTCCTGATATTCGTGTACAAGGTGAAAAGGTTACAGTTAAGTCCTCTAAAGACATGACTGTAATAGCTAAAGGTCAGTTTGAACTTAAGTATGGATTCATGGTTGCTGCAGCTTTTGCTGATGAAAACTTTGGTGCATTAACAGCAAACCTTAAGAAAACACAATTATCATCATTGAGAAAATTATGAATATTTCTAGATTTCAATCAGACAAATTAATAGTAGGAACAAATGATGTTTCTTATGCAGCACCTGACACATCTCCTACTGGATCTGCTATTTTGAATGGCCCTGTTTTAATTGGAAAACCATCAGCTGCGCCAGGATATGAGGGTGCTTTGAATGTCGCTTCAAATGCAGCACCACAAAATTCACTAGATACTCAACCAGCATATCAATCAAACCTTGCAGTTAAAACTGATGGTAATGTTAGTATTTCTGGTGATGGTAAAACAGCAGATGGTTTGATTGTGACAAAGGGTTCTGCTCGTGCTGCAACTTTCATTGGAGGAAGTCCAGATGCTGTTATAATTCAAGGTGATTTATTTGTAAGTGGTTCAACTGATACAGGTAACAAAGGAAGACTTGCATCTAGGTTTGCTGCTGCGGATGCATCTCCAAAACCATTTGATTTAGTTCATCCTACAAAAGGTGAGGGTCATCGTCTTCGTTATGCTTGTATTGAAGGCCCAGAAGTTGCAGTTTATTGTCGTGGTAGATTAAAAGAGTCGAATGTAATTAATTTACCTGATTACTGGAAAGATTTAGTTCATGAAGATAGTATCACTGTTCAGTTACAACCAATTGGATCAAATCAAAATCTTGTGATTCAAGAATTTAATAATGAATTCATTGTCATCGCAGAGGATTCAACTAATACTGATTTGATTACTGATTTATCAACCATTGATTGTTTCTACCATGTATATGGTGAAAGAAAAGACATCAATCCTTTGATAGTTGAGTATGAGGGCAACAGTTGGGAGGATTATCCAGATCCAAACTATGATCCAAATAAAGTTGATGAAGATGAGAAGAATACGAAAGATCCTCGATTTGATGGCCCACCAAACACATTTACAAAATGAGTTTCCCTTACATAGAAGAAGATTTCATTTCTTTAAGTGAGTGTCAAAGACTGATAGATTATGCTACGTTAAATAAGAGTGAAAATGTGAGTCGTGATGATGTTTATTCTACAGACATTGAATGGATTGATCATGGCGCTACATATTATGGTAATAATGTTGATCCTATAACACCCGAAG
>VMHT01023299.1_pt1 | contig 12516 bp, 15 predicted proteins | sample 4693611 | NCBI WGS metagenome assembly VMHT01 (sample SAMN12280063, study PRJNA550983) | marine metagenome | isolation source: seawater sampled from same location over 5 years 0.02-0.2 micron viral filtrate | place: USA: collected off the coast of southern California halfway between the port... ...
AGAGAACTAAAAGTTTAGATTTTGAAAGATCAATAGTCATTCCTTCAGGAATAGTGAAATCTACATTATTCAAAGTTGAACTAAATTGCTGTTGATTGGCTGAAAGTTTAATATACTTATTCGACATTTTATAACTATAACAAACATTTTATTTTTCAATAAGTATTAAAAAACAAGCTTTTTTTGAATTTAGTTTTATTCTTGAAATTATTTTCTTTGTATATTTCATATATTCTTATAGATGAATAGCAATTATTATATTTATAAACTGAATGTTCTTGATGAATTTTATGTTGGTTCTACTAAAGATCCTGTGAAAAGATTTGCATCTCATAAAAAAGATTGTAAAGCTACTAAATACAAAGATAAAAAACTCTATAAGAAAATGAATGAAATATATGACCTGAAAGACTCATTATTATTGAATTATGAAATTTTAGAAACTATACATCAAACAACTTGCAAATGCGCAAGACAAAGGGAACAATATTATATAGATAAACTAAAACCATCCCTCAATTCAATCAATGCTGTATTGGATAAAGAAGCGGCGAGATTACAAAAAATAGAATATCAAAGACAAAAGATAGAAAAAGAAACTGAAGCACAAAAAAAGGTGAGACTAGCAAAAAAGAAAATATGGTACTATAAAAACAGAGAAGTCATTTTAGCTAAAGAGAGAGCACGAGCAAGACAAAAAAGAATTGATAACTTGAAAGATAAATTGAAACTAATGACCTATAATATTAAATGTTTGGAAGAACAAGTAGAAGCGAATAATATGGATGAATTCAAATTCGATCTCCCAGAGATTGATTTAGATGATATTGAAAAAATTGTTAATTTTTAATATTAAAAAAATAATAATTGAATATATAAAATGTATTGTTATTTGTGTGAAGAATATATTGGTGTTATTACAACTCAAAAATATTGTGATGTATGTCGTTCTACTAAAAATATCCAGCGTATTTATGGTAAAGAAGAGTGTTTAAAAATTTTAAAAAATGTTTGCCTTCGAGATGAAGACAAACGAAAGAATAAAATTGAAGCTGCCAAAGGTTGTTATTCGCCATCATGCAAACCAAAGACTAGAAGTCAAGCCAAGACAGAATCCAAAGATGTTTAGTTTTATTCTTATTTTTTTTTTCTTGTTTTATAATATATGACTGATTCAAAAAAAGATAAACTTTTTGAAAAAATCAAAGAACATCGTCCCAATTTGAAGGATGCTTCGTTGGATATGTATTTAAGAAATCTAGCAAAGATCAATAAAGAAAAAGGCAATAATGATTTATATTTAGTAAAAGTTCTTGAAGATAAGGACTACATAGATAAATTTTTGGAGAGCAAAAAGGACAATACTAAAAAGAATTATCTATCATCAATAGTCGTGATTCTTATGGCTATGAAAAAGAAGAAAAGCTTAATTGAGCATTATAGAACTAAAATGGAATTGTTGGGAAATTCAATCAATCAATTTTTACAAACTCAAAAAAAGACTGATAAACAATCTAAAAATTGGGTTGAACTTTCCTCATTGCAAAGGGTAGTCAGTGATTATAGAAAAGAAGTTCTTTCTAAAGGGCTATTGAAGAAAGACTATGAAAATTTGACTTCTAAACAAAAAGAAATTATCAAGAAATGGGTTGTAGGTTCAATTTATGTCCTTGACCCACAAAATAATCCACCTTTGAGGGCTGATATCGGAGAACTTCGCATATTAAAAAATAATGAATATAATGATTTATCAGCTGAACAATTAAAGAAAAATTATTTAGTTGTTGTTGGCAGAACAAAGAAATTTTTTCATCTTGGGGAATTCAAAACAGATGGAAAATTTGGAACTAAAATTATCAGAATTGGAACAAAACTCAATAATGTACTGAATAAATATTTTATCAATTATGACGGAGATTTTTTGATAACAGATTCAAAAGGAAATCCCATGACCCCAAATCAATTAACTAAATTTGTATTAAAAGTATTCGCACCAACAGGAAAGCAAGTTGGAATAAGTATGATAAGACATATAGTGATCAGTCATTTATTCCCTCCACAAACAGAGGAGAAAAAAGAACTAGCTGATAAGATGTTGCATTCTATGGCGGTTCAAAATGAATATGCAAAAAATTAAAGTATAAAATAATATTTATTTTATTACAATAATATATAATGTCTTCTAACTTACATAAAATACCGCTTAATCAAAGTGATCCTATTGCTGTAGAACAAAGAGGCAGAATGATCGCCGAACTAAATAAAATAGAAACCAATACCGCTGCGACAGGGGGTGGTGCCGCTTCAGATTTGAAAGCTAGAAGCGACATAGCAGATGCGAACACATCAACATTTTTAAAGTGTGAAACTACTGGAGAACTTATTACTAATGAAAAAAAGATACGAATAGGCAAAGAATTAGATTTTACTGACGCTGCTGGATTGCAACAGGTTTTGGTCTACGGAAAAAATGACGCGAATGATAATTTGCATCCTCTTCGCATGTCGGGGGATTTTCTTTTTGTAGAAGTTCAAGGGTTTAAGGCAGAAGGAGTTCAAAATAATACTTCGGCGGCGAATCCAGTTCAGTTGTTAGGATATGATGATACAAATACAAGATTTAGGACAATAAGAGCAGATGCTAATGGAAAATTACAAACTGACGCAACAGTAAATACTATAACAGGATTCGCAACAGAAACCACAGCAGCAGCAGCTGAAGTTCATCTTGGAAATATAGACACGGGAGTCGATGTTCTTGAAGCTTGTTGTTCATCTGACAAAGTAAATGTAAATATCAGTTCTGGAAATATTACTGGATTCGCAACAGAAACAAAACTCGCAGAAGCTGAGGTTCATTTGGGAAATATAGACGCGGGCGTGGATGAGCTTGAATCCTGTGTGGATACAGTTAATAATAGAATGAATGTAAATGTAGCCGCAGGACAAATAACGGGATTTGCAACACAAACTACACTTGCTGAAGCTGAAGCTCATCTGGGAAATATAGATTCTGGCGTAGATGTTCTTGAAGCTTGTGTAGCATCAAATAAAGTTAATGTAAATATCAGCTCTGGAAATATAACTGGATTCGCGACAGCGACCTCACAAACTGACGGAAATCAAAAAGCTCAAATGATGGGAAATTCTGGGGGCAGTCAAACCCAAGTCCTCGTAGATGCTACAGGCTGTGTAGTCACTTTGCCTAAGACTCCAACACGTAGTAATATCTTAATTTCATCATCTGTGATTTCCACTTGGAATAGTGATGCTACAAGTGATCTTATTTCAATGAACAATTATAGTGCCGTGACTATATATATTGCTTTCGCAAATAGTTCAATGAGTAGAGATGATCCATTTGTGGTCTCAGGGACAGACGATGATAGCAATTTCTATCCTATATGTATTTTAAGACCTCAAAATGGATTTCTTAGAGACGGTACTAATACAAATGATTTCATAAAAGAAACTATATATGTTCCATTTGCGAAATTTAGAATACAAAATAAGTCAGCTAGTAATCAACCACTTTTAAATTCGGACGGCGCATTTGTGAGTTTTCACGATTCAGCAGCCACTAATTTAAATAAGGATTTGGAAGGTGCTTTGCTTGTGAGTGATGAAATTCGTAGAGGAGATATTGGGGGTTTTGATGACGGAGCTGGTTCGGGTTTTGACGCGAGTGCTACAAGTTCATCAGTTGATATGCTCAATTATAAGACATTTGCCTTTCATATTCAGGGTTCATTCGGAAGCGGTCATAGTGGAATGATTCTCCAGGTTTCAAATGATAATACAAACTTTGTAGATCAAAGAGAAATTTCTCCGCAGACAATAAATGGAAATGCTGTATTTAAAGAAGATTTCACACACGGTTTCCGCTATATAAGATTTAAGAATAAGACTGATTCTATAGCATCAATAACAACTAAAATGTTTGCTCTCTACAATTGATATTTTTGTTTTATTTTTTTGTTTTTTTTCTAATTCCATTATATAATGAAATTAGTTAGAATTGTCACCACAGACCAGCTTGCAGTATTTGAAACAAAGTTTAATGAAGATATTGTAATTGAACCTGAATCACAAATAGCATTATCAAATGCTTCTTTCGATACTGTTTTTAAGACTCTTGTAATTGATGGTGGAAATGATCAATTAAATTATAAAATCAGAGCAGCTGATGAAAAGACTATAACTTTGAAACATGGTGAATATACTAGTTCAACTGCTGATACTGAAGATCTTATGCAACAGCTACAAAATGGATTTAATGAAGGCCTTGCTTTGGTAGGTGGTGAATTGGGAACAAGTTTTAGAGTAAATAATTCAGATATTACTCATCCAAGTCAAGGCAAAGTTCAATTCATTTGTAAACGATTTTCAAATAGAATAACTACATTAGATTTTGGATTTCTAGGTGGTGCCTCCATAAGTAAAACTGATGCTGATTTAAGAAGAGCAATATTTAATAATAGTGGAGCAGCTATTACGGATGACTCGTGCAAAGTTGTAGGTGTCCTACCACTTGCGGAAGGTTGCTCGATAGTTAGAGCAAAAATAAGACAATTAGCCGATAATAGTTCTTCCGATAATGGTTTCAAAATGTTTTTATTGGATAAGGAAATGGATGATATTGAAGCATTGGCTGATATTACACCCGCTGATTGTAAATTATTTCTCCAAGTGTCTCCAGTTGATGGAGCAGGAAACTCTGGAACATTTAGATATAGATCATCTGTAAATGGTGGAGTTCTCACTGATTCAACTAAAAATGTAGTATCACATGCGATTAAGGCGGGTGGAAATCCAGAAAATGACGGTGCTGGTGATGTTGCAAATGTTAATAATGATATTGTAGAATTAAGACAACAAGGAGGTAATCTTTCAATTGTGGTATATAGAAATGGCGAAGCTGCTGAAGAAGTGCTTGGTACATTTAAATATGATTATTCAGTTCCAGGAAATAAAAGATTGAGATTTGCCATGAGTTTACAAGGTGCTAAAGCTACTACATCAATTCAAGATTTGAGAGTTAATTTTGATCCATTTGATGAAGGGGTTTCAGTCAGAGATTTCGATCAGGGTGTAGATGTTGGCGTTGGTTTACCGCCTCCACAGAAACAACAAAGAATAGCACCCGCAACATTTGAGATCACATTCCCGAATAGTGATGTTAGAGATTTTCTTGGATTTAATAATAGAGTAAATTCAAGATCATTATTAAATGAGGCAATCATAAGAGGTGATTTCTTATTCACTGCAAATATAATGAATGACTCATATCTATTTGAACTGCTCAATATTGATTTGGAATCATATGATTCATTTAGTAATGGTAAAAGAAATATATTAAAAGTCATTCCAGCTGCATCTACAAATGCTGATTCAATAGTTGATTATGAAACAAATAACTTAACATTCATTGATATAAGAAATAAGTATCCATTGACTCTTCGTAATTTAAAAGCTAGAATATTAAGAAATGATTTAGAACCTATAGTAGTTAGAGGAGTCAGTGTTGTAACTCTTCTTATAAGAAGTAAAGGAGAAAGTATGTAATCTAGTTTTATTCTTGGAGATTCAAAATTGCCCCCTTTGCATGATTTTTGAATTTATTTTGCAAATGTCTTTTTTTTAAAATATATACATTTCGGTATTAAGTTTGGATTTTGGCCAAATAGGGCAATTTTAGATATTCAGACATTATATATTTTATATTATTATATGTATTCAACATTTGGATTTGGTGAATATTATAGACGTAAAAGGAAAAGAGAAGAGAAATTAAAGTTCTTTGGTGTTGTTATATTTATAACAATAGTAGGAATTGGTGTGATGTTCTTATTTGGATTTCTTGCTAGTCTTATCTAGACGCACAGCTTCTTTGTGAGCCTTTGAAAAAGTCATACCCATTCGCATTAAGCGAACCATATTGCGCATGTGTTTTCCTTTCATTCCGCCATCGTGCAGTTTTGAATGATCTTTGAGTTTTTTCATATCCTTATCTGTAAGTTTGACCTTTGGTCTCTCAAACATAGACATCTTTGAGGGTTTTCGTTTTATTTTTTCTTTGGCTTCTTCTTCTTTGGTTTTGAATATTTCAGAGTCTTTGTGATGATAGGGCATATTCTGTATATTATATTGTATTATAATAATAATGAAAATTAGAAAATATACAGCAGAGATTGTAGACTGGAAATACATTTATATTCAATGCCCACATTGTGTTAAGAATAGCAATAAATTTAGATCGACAGAAGATGTAATTAAGGGACAGAATTTCAAAAAGGTATATCATATTTATAATACCAATGATAACTACAAAAATAGAACTATGAGATTTAGATCAAATTGTCTATATTCGCCATTTGGTACTGAAATCGATGTCGTTATTAACAGTAAAACGTTAAGAATCATGAAATGATACACTCTATATATAAATTTAATAACCCAAAAAAAAATATGTGATATATGTATAATTATGAGTGATGATGAGACAACGCATTTGGAAACTATAGAAGAATCAGAAGATGACGAGCATAAAACAGACGCAGAAATCGTAGCTAGTATATCCGATCCTGTGCCGAGAGAAAGACCGAAAAGCGAAAAAAAGAAAAAGGCTGAAGAATTATTTGAAGACCCTAGTGCCCAGAAGAAAAAGAAAGCAAGGAGACCCCTATCAGAGGAAAGAAAAAAAGCTATGTTAGAGAATCTACGTAAAGGACGTGAGAAACTTGCAGCTCAAAGACAACAAGCAAAGAAACGGGAGAATGTGAAACTTGATAAAAAAGTAAAAGACAAAAGTGAAATAGATGAATTGAAAGATATGATAAGGGAACTCCAAAAGCAAATGAGGTCCGCAAATACTAAAAAAGAAAAAGAAGAAATAAAAGAAGAAATTAAGGAAGTGAAGGAACAGGTCAAACAGACTGCCGCCCCTGTCCCTGAAAAAAAATCTAAACCTATTGTAGAGGTTCAAGATGTAGAACCAATTAAGATAGATATCGTTGAGCCAGCGAGACCTCCTCCCAAAATCCATAATTTAATAAAAAATAAAAAAAAGAAACAGAAAAAATTCATTTAGTTTTTTTGTATTTATTCCATATTTTTATATCTACCTTTCGGGCTGGACCAGCAACAATTACGCTGGCCAATCTGGCAAGACTCCATGATTGAGGTGTTTGATTTGGTCTGGAACCACCGCTGAAATATGCACCCCGACCCTTATCCATTATTTCATCAATACCTTTTTGACTGATAATTTCTTTTGATATTCTTTTAAAATTGTTGATTTTATATCCGTACTTCTTTTCAAATTTTACAACATGACTTGATCTCTTATTATCAAAATCTACTTTTGGTCGTATTGTCTTTTTTTTTATAGATTCAATTTGTTTCTTTTTATCAGCTGGTGATAATCCCTTTGGAACATATTTTTTAGGTAATCCACTTTTTTTATCCTTCGCTACCTTTCTCATATTATACTATGTGTAGCGATTTTATTTTTTTGACTTAAATTAAACTTTTCTTTATGTTCCTCAAGCTTCTTAATGTGACCAATTATGATTTCTAAATTCATATCCTCAGAAATAGAACATGATGATTTACAACTGAAGTTTTTAAAAAAATTACGAATACATTTTTCCTTTTTTAGTTTTAGTTCATCGAGTATATTTTTGGCTAGCATTTCATAAATAACCTCAAGTTCCATTGATGATACTATTATATAATATATATTATTATGTCGGGGGAAAATAAAACTGAAAATGAATATTTAGAAATATGTAATGACTTTTCTAAAAGAATGAAAGTAAAAAATGAAAAAATAGAAGAGTTAATGAAGATAATTTTTGTTTGCTATGGACTAGTTCGTAGAGCCACAGAAACAAATGAAATTGCTTTGATGCAAGAGTGCCGAAGTTTCATAAGTGAATTTTTCACTGAAGAATATGGTTGGGAATCAGACTAGATCTGGATTCGGTAGTAGGGTATATACAGGTTCATTGATTCTATATATTTTGATGTTGCCGAGTTTTTTAGATTTCTTACTTGGCGATTTAACATGATTGAAAAATGACTTCTGGCAACAGCCATATCTTCTCATAATTTCTTTTGATGTAATATAATATTGTCTATCCTCAAATTGATCATCATTATTAAATGTTTCAACGACATAGTGGTAATTGTTTTTATTTCCAGTTTGATTGCGACCCATGGTGCTTATATATAATATATACACATTTTATTTTAAGTAATTTTTTACACAGTAAATAAAAAAATATAAGTTAAGAAATCACTCCCAATCATCTCCTAGCTCTACATCATCCTCTTCTATATTCATAGATTGTATTTGCTTTTTGGTATCATTAACATCAACTTTGTAGAAATATTTTCTGATGCCTTTGATACAGACTCGCTCTCTCTGGATATCAATCTCATTCAGATATTTTTTCAAATCTTTCGCATTTGTTTTATACATAATATCATTCACATCTAGATAATTTCTATATGTCTGTAGAAATTCATCACAACTGATGAGGAGATCGCCTGTCTTCTTCTGTCTTAAGTAGGCACCATCTTCTTTCTCCATATAATCATCAATTTTTTCATCTACGATAATTTCCTTAATATACTGATATAGTGGATTGATATTATTTTCCTTCATATTTTTATATGCTGTAGTCATCGGGCGTTCATCACACCACGATTTGACCTCAATAGGATAATTCATAAGATAATTGTAGAGAGTGTAGAGCGAATCTTTGCACTTAGGGATTTGATGAATCTTGTTGAAAAATTCACGACTAGGCTTTTTATAGTGTGCCTTGAATACACAGAATCGCCGATCATCTTGAGCAACTTCAATAGGATTCACACGATTAGACATGATGAATATTCTTGAAAAGAATGCTTGATCGTAAGGCTTCATATGTTCTTCTTTGATTGAAACAGTTTTACTTGAAATAATTCCTTTCAATTTATCACGATACTCCCAGCCATCTTTGCCTTCGAGTTCGTTTAGTTGTAATATAATTTTATTCTTGATTCTTGAATTGAATTTTCCAAGCATATCTTCAATTTTATCTGTTCTGGCTATATAGGAATCACCCATCATAGCCATAACTAGATCAATAAGGGTATCTTTGCCGTATCCCTGTTTGGATTTGAATAGGATAGCTACTTCAGGATTGCGATCTGTGTTTTGAAACATATCAGCAATATAGGATATAAGATATTTTGAACTATTAGCTTCATGATCAGTTAGTACATTCACAAGTTCTGTGAATAATTCAATAACTTCGGGTTTTTCTTCATATTTATATTCTTTAGCACAATTAAATCCTTGAAATGTGTTGTAAGTTTCATCGGAAACAATTTCATTAGGAATAAAATCAATTTGTTTATATGAACGTTTATTTTTATCATCCAACCATTTTGGTAGGAATTTTACTTTCTTGACGTAGACTTCACCATTGTTGGTATTAACCAAATCTTCATACATATATGTTTGAACTAGAGTTGAGTACTCTGATAATTTATATAAATGATAGGTTTCTTGTCCTCTATAAGTGGTTTCTCTACCAAAGGATAGAGGAGCTTCAATCATAAAATGATTTTTTTCAAATTTAGCTTTGACAGATTCATAATCGCCAATTATATCTTCTTTATCTTCTTCTTGAAATTCTTTTTCATCTAAATAATCAAGTTTCATAGATGGAGGTTTGATGCTCCATTTGACGCCATATTCGGCAGTAGCTTCATTCAATTTAGAAAGTGCAGTTTCGCCATCCACTGACTTCTTCATATGAAATCCATCATACATTAGTGTAGAAATATATTTTTTTTCGAATAGTGAAACACCTATATTTAAAATTTTATCTTCAAGACAATAAATCACATAAGAGAGGAATGACCCCTGTTTGTTAGTTTTATTCAAACCCTTCAAATGCTGGAGTGGTTCGGTAAATTCATTTGGTTTAGTATATATTAATTCTTGAGCTTTCTTAAATTCTCGATCAAGAGAAACTAGGAAAGAATTAGATGATGATTGAAATTTATTTGAATACATTGCAGTAATTACTTTTAGTTTTACTTGAGATTTACTCATAGATCGCATCATATCAAATACTCTTTGACGGTTTTTAACATATTTTCCAAGTGTTGAAAAATTTTCTTCTGGATAATAACTCTTCATTAAATGTAAAAGAATAGATGGAGCTGCGTTGACCATGTCGAAGTCATTATAATATTTACCGAATAAATATCCTCTGATACTACATTCTAGATTTTGAGCGCTGAAAGTTTTTGAATACTTCCTGCCTATATTTACTAGTTTAGCTGAATTTTTATAATTTACCTCAACTTCACCTTTCTTAAGCATAAATTTTCTACACATTGTGCGAATATTCTTAACATAATTACACGTTTTTATATCCTTGCCTTCTTCATCTTTCAAATTTTCACCTAAAATAGATGCGAATTCGTCTTCAGGAATTCTAGCTATAATTTCTGCTCGTTCAAGATCGATTCGTTCTGGAAAGCTGTTGTCTGGAATATTACACATTTTATATATTAACACTATATTTTTTTTTTAAGTGCTTTTTTCAAATACACAATTTATTTTTTTTTTTTTGATAGTGATGAGTAATCGGCTATGCCTAGGGGTCAGGGCTCCTGCACAAATCAATTTTTTTTTCAGGCCTCACCTACAACGACTAAGGTCGACAATTTTTCGTTCCGTTGACTCTATACGACTAAGGTCGAGATCAGGAATCGACTTGGAAAAAATTGATTTCTGGATGGCCGCCGTGACGAGTAGCATCACGAAAAAAAAAAAAAATGTTCGCAACGAAATTCTCCTGGACTGGAAAATACGGAAAATACCACATCTACACCGATAGTGATGAGTCATTGGCTACATTACTCATCAAAGATTATCTACGACGCAGTCTAGGCAAAAATATTGATGAGGTCGATGATCCGCGAATTTTCAAAGTTAAAATATCAGAAAAAATGTATCAAAAAAAAAATATCTCTGTTATTTATATAATGAAGGAAATTTTAGAATCACATCCAGTCAAAAATCTCAAAGCTATTATTCGTACTTTGAAAGTTGAAGTTACGGGATTTTCAACTATGAAAAAATCAGCTTTGGTCAATAAAATTTTGGAATTGAAAAAAAAAGGATTTCCTGTGCCAAATGTTAAAATGTATCAAAAACCAGGACGCAAAGCCCCAGCGCCAAAGGCAAAGCCACCGCCAGCCCCAGCGCCAGCGCCAGCGAAGAAAGCTAAATTTAAGGTAGTAAAACAGGCAAAAAAACCAGCCAATAACGAAAAGGCTAGTTCATTTTTAGCTGATATAGAACAAAAAGGAAAATCAGTAAGTGAAAAAGTTAAAAAAACTCAAGATGTAAAACCTGAAATGCAGAAAGAAAAACCAAAAAAAGGAGGATTAAGAAACGAATCTAAATTAGTTGGAAAAATATTAGGCATTCATGATCAAAAAGTACGTGGTAGATATTATAGTGCTACATTTAGAAAAATTGTAGCAATCAAAAATAATAAATTACAATTAGTCAAAAGTGACGCAACTGGGAAACCAATCCTAGGTCGCACTGGAAAGGAAACTAAAACACAGATGACCCTCGAAAAATTGGAAAGTTATCTACAACATAAGGAAAAAAGACACGCACATATATACGAACCTACCCCTGAAAGTCTAAAAGACGATTCAAGAGCCATGTTGCTAGGAGGCAAGGACGGCGAGGGTAAAGCTATTACAGATATGTTTTTGAAATAAAAAAATGAATTTAATTTAGTATAGATTTCAGAATATTCCCTATTTCTTTATTCAATTTAGATTCTTCGTCTTCCAAATTTTTTAATTCAGAATTGTATTTTTGGAGTTTTTGTTCGATAGCTGTTCGTTCTTCGTCTGCTTCGTCTTCTTCATATTCATAGCCTACATCGTCAGCAGGCTCAATTTCAGATTCATAGGCATATTTGCAATCCATTTGAGCCTCAAGTACAGGTTCAATAGATTCTAGCCGGCCGTCGGTAAATGTGATCCATAATTTATCCCATTTTACACCCCATTCGGTGACGACATTTTTATCATTCAAATCAAGTCCATCGGGTAATTTGAATACTGACTCAGCCCTATATTGGGCGACCACGACTTGGCGATTGCCCTTGATGTTCATCGTGGAGGACATCGGTAGTGATGAGTCATCTTCTTCGTCATCTTCGTCGTCGGTGTCGGGGACGGGGCATGCGACGCAATACCAATCGTCCTCGTTATTGGGATCGAATCGGGCGTGGTCATGGGCCTCGCTATCCCTGATGATCGGGACACCACATCCGGTGCAGCAGAATACGATGTCGGCAGAGCTCATGGTGTAGTGATGAGTAATCGGTTTTGGTTGTTGAATTATGCTGTGGTATCTTGAGCTCCTGCACAAATCAATTTTTTTTTGAAAGTTGCAATCTTGCAACCTTAGTCGTTGTA
>VMHT01145763.1_pt1 | contig 12514 bp, 22 predicted proteins | sample 4693611 | NCBI WGS metagenome assembly VMHT01 (sample SAMN12280063, study PRJNA550983) | marine metagenome | isolation source: seawater sampled from same location over 5 years 0.02-0.2 micron viral filtrate | place: USA: collected off the coast of southern California halfway between the port... ...
AAGTTCTAATACTGTAACTATTGACCAAACTGATACTGCAAGTACGAACGTTGCAAACATAGTATCTACCACATCAAATGGTACTATTGATGTAGATCAATGCGCATCTGGCTGTTAATACTTTTTAGTATACCAGCCTTTACGACAGAAATCGGAGAGATATCTGAGTTAAGAGGAAACGGCGAGATTACTAGAGTAAACTCTAGTGAAACTTTTACCGCAGAGCTAGACTCAGATATCTTCTCATTCGATGATGTAAGAACTGGAAATGGTAGACTTGCAATCGAATTTTTAGATGACTCTGTAGTTAAATTAACAGAACATTCTAAGTTAGTAATAGATGAGTATATCTTTGACCCAGACCCAAGTAAAAGTAAAATGTCTCTTAATATGGCATCTGGAACAGCTCGATTTATCTCAGGTGCTTTTGGAAAAATTAATAAAGAAAATATAACTATTAATACTCCAACAGCAACTATTGGTATTCGTGGTACAGATTTTACAACAACTGTAGACGAATTAGGCAGAAGTTTAGTTATACTACTACCTGATAAGAATGGCGATTCATCAGGAGAGATAACAGTAACAACTTCGGCAGGAGTAGAAATACTCAATGAGCCTTTTCAGGCAACTATGGTTTCAGCATGGGAACAACCACCCACACAAGCTGTAACACTAGCAAACATGACACTTGGTTTAATAGACAATATGTTAATTGTTCAAAGACCAGAAGAAGTTGAACAAGCAGTAGAAGAACAACAAGCAGGAACTTCACCTACTGCAGATTTAGATAAAGACTTCTTTGAAGATGCACCAGACTTAAATTGCGATGCTCTAGTAGAGGAATGTGACGAAGAAATTGAAGAAGTCACAAGAATAGACATTGACTTATTAAGTGTAGAGTTTCTCGTAGACTTACTAGCATTAGTGGAGACTACTAGTAAAAAGAGAAACCAGACTTCAGAACTAAATGGAGTAGAACTCGAAGGTATCATTGCAGGTTTTGACCCTGTATACCAAACATACACTTTCGTGGAAGAAGGAATGATTTATTTTGTACACGAAGGACAAAACAACTACGATATAGGTATCGATATAAATGCAGGTACTTATTTATACATAAACAACGCAGGAGTAATATTGGAGGTAAATATAAATGGTGCGGGCGATAATGTTATTATCATTAATCAGTCTCCCTAGTTTTGCTGGGGATAATGAAGTTTCAATTATAACTAAAGGAACTAATAATCAAATTACTACTAAGCAAATTGGTAATGGTAATACTATAAATATTCTTTGTGGTGCAAATTCAAGTGGTTCTGTGCCCGGTAGTACCTATACCTCTCATTCTTGTACTAATGCCGTATGGAATGTTACTGTTGATGGAAACAGTAATAGTGTTAGAATGTATACTGTGTGGTCAAACAACATAGGAAATGAAAGCACTATAACTATAGAGGGTAATGATAACTACGCATATATTGACCAAGACGAAGATGATAATACAGTAACTGTTACTCAAACAGGAAATGATAACCATTCAGAATCATTAGGCTCAGGAGATGACAATGTTTATTCAACTACTCAAACAGGAAATAATAAATATAGCAAAATATTCTTTTTCGGCGATGATTCTAATATTACTGTTAATCAGTACGGCACTGGCACCCACAATTCTTATATCTATGGAAATGGTGGCGCACACAATAACTCCGTAAATGTTATTCAATATGGTAGTGGTAATAAAGATGCAGATATATTCTTCTATGCTTCTGATAATGATGTAGACTTAACACAATACGGAACAGGAGCTCATGTAGCAAATATGAAGTTCTATACAACAGGATACAATGTAGATGTTACTCAATTAGGGGCAACAAACCAAACATACACAGCGACTTTTAACTGTACTCAAAATTGTACAAAAACTATAAGCATAACCCAACAATGAAAATAAATAAAATTAGAGACAAAATAGAGTTAAGTACTTTAATAAGTATATTTTTATTTTCTGTATTCGCACTAACCCCTAATGTAAACGCCTATGAATTACCAGACACTCCTTTTGATTTTGAACAAATGAAAGCAGACGCGGAACTAATCAAACAAGCAGATAAACCTTTACTCGACCTCAAAATTGAAGAACCAGTTTCAACTGTTCAATGGATTACATTCGGAACATTACAAATTGCAGATATCTATACCACATACCGTGGACTTAAATATAATTGTGTTAGAGAAGTCAATCCAATTGCTGGAGAAAGACCATCAGTACCAAAGATGTTCTTTATTAAAACAGCAGTCCTTTCCCCAGCAATCTATGCGGAACGACAAACACTAACACTAAAACCAAGAACTATGGATGAAATAAATTTTCTAATGGCAGTAGTTGTAAATCATAATTACAGAGTATGGCATAAAGCAGAACAAAGATGTATCAAAAGATAATCACAATAGTACTATTTATGGGATTACTTGTATGGAATCCTGGACTTATGCAGAGAATCGAACTAATAGGTTACGACTTACTCATAATGAATACAGAACCTGTACAAAATGAAAACATACTTATAGTTGACCTAGATGAAGAATTTTTAAAAACTTATGGTGGATGGCCGTTACCTCGTTCAGTGTATGGTGATTTAATCACTACTACACAAGCTGTACCAGGTTTTACAGTACTGATGCCAAATCCCGACCTTCGCGGAAAAGAGCAAGATAATTATTTTGCAATGCGAATGGGATATAAACCAACAGTCCTTGCTAGTGCAGCATCGACACAAGTAACTGGAAGTAATCCTCATGTAGGCACTGCCCAGTTAGGAGAGGACCCATTACCATGGCTATACGAATACCCAGGAATTTTACCTACAGAGTCTACGCTGGAGTCAAAGGCAAAGGGGCTAGGAATAGTAACCGCTACGCCGGAAATAGACGGGGTTACTCGTCGTACTCCCCTAGTCGTAAACGTAGGGTCAAAACTTTACCCAGCTTTCGCCTTGGAACTCTTAAGAGTCGCCGTAAGCGATCCTTCGTACCAGCTAAAAACAACACCAGAAGGTATTGAGTGGATTAGAATACCTAACTACCCTTTGATGAATACTGATGCGAATGGTCGTATCTTTTTAAACTGGAATACAAACTTTTATACGCAATCCGGACAGGAGTTTATTAATAACCCTATTAATGCTCCGTTCGTAATTTTCGGCACGACTGCAGAGGGTATAACTAACCCGGTGCCGACCCCTGCGGGGGCTAAATACCCACACGAGATCCAAGCGAATATACTTCACAATCTAATTACAGGAACAGCTCCTAGCCAACCAACTTGGTCTACAGGAGTAGAAATTATCGCAACACTACTAGCACTGATAATACTTGCTTTTGCATCAAGGTCAGTCTGGCTTTCTGTTCCAGCACTATTACTTATAACTGGGGGAAGTTTATACGGAACCTGGTATTTGTATCAATCTTCTTACTTGTTTGACGTCACTGGAATCGTAATACTCTCGATTTTGTTTTGGAGTATTCATACATTCCTGAGTTTCCTTTCCGAGTATCGTCAGAAACTTCGAATCAAACAACAATTTGGGACGTACGTTAGTCCCGACTTGGTAAAAAAATTACAAGAAGACCCATCATTACTGCAATTGGGTGGGTTAACTTCACGACTCACTTTTCTTTTTTCTGACATAAGAGGATTTACCCCCATCTCTGAAAAATACCAAAAGAATCCACAAGGACTTACGACTCTGATAAATCGTTTCCTCGATAATCAGACTGAGATAATTCTTAAGCATGGGGGAACAATAGACAAATATATGGGAGACTGCATCATGGCATTTTGGGGTGCTCCTCTTCCTGACGAAAATCATATACAAAATGCAACAAATGCAGCTATTGAAATGAGAATAGCTTTGGAGGAATTGAATGAAAAACTCGCAGAAGAAGGCCTGGATCAAATTAATACAGGAGCGGGAATCAATACAGGGGACTGTGTCGTTGGAAACTTTGGCAGCAGCACTCGCTTTGATTACAGTGTCCTTGGTGATAGTGTCAATCTGGCTGCTAGATTAGAGTCTAGTTGTAAAGAGTATGACGCAGATTTAATAATATCTGAGTACAGTTTAGTAGATGGTTATGAGTATGAGTTTCTTGACGAGGTAACTGTAAAAGGTAAGTCAGAACCTGTAAAAATCTATACCATACGAAAATAGTACTTGACAACAGGTCGTTAATTTGATATAATTATCATGTATTTAATACAAAAGCATTAGGGAGAACACTGATGGAAGTTGAACAGGTCGCAAACGATCTAGCTAAGCATGAAGCCGTCTGTGCGGAGCGATGGAAAACTGCATTTAACCGCTTTGACGATATGGACGCTAGTCTAAAGCGAGTAGAAACAATATTAATATCTGCAGCCGGTGGACTAATAGTCGGTGCAGGAACAGTGTTATTCACAATATGGAGCATGCACAGTTAGGAGAAAAAAATGGAAATGGAATATAGCAAAAAAGATATAGCAAAGTCACCAAAGGCAAAATCAGGAGAAGTTGATTTACCTGAAGGTGTAGAAGTCTACAAAAAAAGAGATATGTGGTATGTAAAAGGCGATGCCAGAGGATTACACATATTTCCAACTCAAGAAGAGGCTCATAAATGGCTAATGAAATAAAAGAGGCTTTGAAAGAAGCAGTTGCTAACGCAGAAGCAGACGGACAAGAAGGAGAAGTCTCCGCAAGAGTCAAAAAGTTACTAGCAAGAAAAACAAATCTGCGTAGAAGAACACACAACCCAAACAGACCTAGAAGAAAGTGATTTCAAAAGAAAGACTAGCTGAGGAATATGTCTGGGTGCATGAGAATACTACTACCATGAGTGGTAGGACTACAATAAAAAATAAAGACAGAATTAAAGTAGTAATAGATAAAGTAAACCCTGTCAGTGTCTTAGATTTTGGTTGTGGAAAAGGTTGGCAGTACACTCGACAGAATGTACATGAAGAATGGGGTATACCAATGCCCGTATTATATGACCCTTATGTAGCTAAGTATAATAGGATAGCTTCATACGGTTCTAAATATTTTGATTTGGTACTATGTGTAGATGTGATGGAACATATTCTACCTGAAGAAGTAGATAAGATACTACACTCAATCTTCTTCTTAGGAAATTTTGTGTACTTTCATATTGACACTAAACCAGCAATAAAAACATTTAGTTGCGGTACTAATTTTCACATCAGCTTACATGATGAAGACTGGTGGATAAACAAATTAAATGAATATGGAACGAATTACCACGCGGACTTCGACTAAGAAGTCGCACAAGGACAGACTAAAGATTTGCGAAAGTTGTCCAAACTATAGTAAGTTTTGGAAAACCTGTAGCATTTGTATGTGTTTTATGCCCCTCAAAACTAAACTTAGATGGGCTGAGTGTCCAGACGAGCCACCTCGTTGGACTTAGGGAGAAAGAAATGCCAGGACATTACGGAAAAGGCAAGAAGAAAAAGAAGAAAAAAGGCGGAATGAAACGGGGAAAGAAAAAGTCAGCCCGAGGCGGACTTAAACCTTGCTTAACAGCAGCACAAAAGAAACTACCCGCGGCCTTAAAGGCAGGTATTCGTAAAAGAAACAGGCCTTGTAAATAGCCCAAGCTCAACTGGGGAGGTGATACCAATCTAGGGGAGGATGACCTTATAATAAGCGCAAGAGCATGAAGTTATTTCATGACACGGAAAAATAACGAGGGGTCTCTTCCCCGCCCTTAATAATTATGAAAAAAACAAGAACACAAATAGGAAAAGAATACTTTGTTAATGGTGTAACTCCATTTACAACAGACAAATACCATAGCTATTCTTACTTTAATAAATTTACTGCTAAAACAGTTGTTATGGCAGATGGCACCTCTTACACAAAAAGAGGAGGCAATGCTAAGTTTATTAAAAAAGAAACATGGGAAAAACTAGAGAATGAAAATAGAGCACATATTGAAGCAATAAAGGTACAGCCTTTTTGCGTATGGGGAGACGCCCATACATTATCCGTTTCAGATGAAGTAATTACGGTCACTCGAGACGCGAATAATAAGAAATCTTACTATCAATACGGTAAGGACGCGTTCAACACAATATGTGTAAAAAATTTAAACGAAGCTAGAAAAATTGAAAATAACAATGGACTATTTGGTGGTTTATATGTGGTTGATTGGAGTACTAAAAAACTCTATCAACTAATAGTAAAAGTCAACAATAAAGTCAGACTTGAGAGGGTTATGAATACTTACACTACGGGGTTGCCTTGGTTTACAAGACATACTTCAGGTGGCCGTGGATTCAAACGGAAAGAAATTTGGGGAGGTACATTAGATACTACCAATTTTAGACCTCAAGAGAATGGCTACTAAGAAGTGGACACTATCTCGTAAGAGGAAAATAAACTGCGCAAATCCAAAAGGTTTTTCGCAAAAGCAGTACTGTAAGCGTCGTAAAAGAGGTGGAAAGTACAAAAGGAGATAATTATGTTAGGATTCTTCGAATGGTTAACAGCATGGATTGCAGTCATCCCTACTATAGTGATGTTATGCTCATTCATAGCAGCTGTAACTCCAACGCCTATTGATGACGGTTGGATGAAGAAAGTTTACAAATTAGTCGACTGGTTTGCCTTAAATGTTGGCAGAGCGAAAGACAAGTAGAATTTTCAGGGGTATAGTGGGCTGAAATGCCCACTATGCATTAAGGAGAGTTAATGCCAAGAAAAAGAAAAAAGGCTAAGAAAAGGCCAGTTCCAACAAACCCTACTCTTTATGCTAGAGTTAAAGCTGAGGCAAAGAGAAAGTTTAAGGTATATCCATCAGCGTATGCTAATGGTTGGCTTGTAAAAACATACAAAGCCAGAGGCGGAAGGTATCGTATGGGTACTGGAAGAAAGAGACGGAAGTAATGGCTAAGCCAAAAGGTGGACTTACTAAATGGTTTAAAGAAGGATGGGTAGACATCTCTCGTAAAAGAAAAGGTGGAGGATTTGCTCCTTGTGGAAGAAAGTCTGCAAGAAAAAGTAAAAGAGGCTACCCTAAATGTGTACCTGCTAGTAAAGCTAGAAGAATGACAAAAGCACAAATTCGTTCAGCGGTTACAAGAAAAAGAAAAGCAGGTAATCCAGGCGGAAAACCAAGAAATGTATCAACATTTGTAAAGAGAAAGAAAAGAAAAACTACTAGAAGAAGGAGAAAGTAATGAACAATCAACAACTAGCTAAAAAGTATGAACTTACTAGCGAGTTGATTGCGATTGAAAATAAAGTAGCTCATCTTGTTGTAAAGCAGAGAGCAGCTCTTTCAAAATTAATAAAATTGAAAAACTACGCGACTATTAAGGAGTGTAATTTTCGAGATAAGCAATTAAAAAAGCTTATAGGAGAACGAAATGGCTAAATTTTTAAGCGGACCAACTGGTATACATAATACTCAGAAGATTCGTAAACATAGACTCAAAAGAGGAGTTACAAGAGATATGAACTCAGCAGCTGGAGCTTTAGTAAATACTAAAAATGCAAACAGTATTGAAGCGTTCAGATACTCTGCCGCACCAAAACCAATTGGACCAAGATACGGCAAAACTGTGAGACCAAAGAAAGCTAAATTCAGTAAGAAAGGACATAAGTCAATATTAGGTCGTAGGAGATAGAAATGTACGGTAAGTATGTAAAGGTAAAACCAAATGCACTATCTAAACAACAGTGCAATCAAATCTTAAACTCACACTTACAGTGGGAAAAAGATGTGTATAAAGCAGATACCATGACTCAGAATAGATTCATGGATAAAGAAACTTTAGACGCAAATACTATTACCGATACTTCAAATGATTCTAGGTCAGTAGAACAAGCTCCATATAATGTATTTAAAGAGTGGGATGGACTTCCAGTTTATCGCAGTAAAGTAATGAAATATGAAGAAGGTGATTACTGTAATTTACACGCAGATAGTCAATGGATGTGTCAAAGTAATTATTGGAAACCAAATACTAATAAAGTTGCAAAAGACTTAATGGTAATTCCACTAAATGATAATTATGAAGGTGGAGAAGTTATAGTAGGCAAACATTCACAAGTTATTGACCAAAAAGTTGGAGACTGTATTCAAATGTCACAATCAGGAAGTTTAGCAGGTCACAGAGTTAAACATGGAGTCAAAAAAATAACTAAGGGTACTAGATATGCACTAGTATTTTGGAATTTTGCATAATGGCATTAACAAAATCAGAAAAAGCAAGATTAAAAAGGGCTGGTCTTTCAGGTTTAAATAAACCAAAAAGAACACCCAATCACAAGACTAAGAAAGCTGTAGTAGCTGTAAGAGTCGGTGGTAGAATAAAAATAATTAGATTCGGAGCGCAAGGCATGGGTCATAATTATAGCGCAGCAGCAAGGAAGAGTTTTAAAGCTAGACATGGTAGAAACATTCGTAAAGGAAAATCTTCTGCAGCTTACTGGGCAAATAAAGTCTTCTGGGCAGGCAAAGGAGGTTCTAAAAAGAGACCACCTAGATCTCAGAAGCATGTTAAAGGTATAAAAAGAAGAAGGAGAAGATAATGGGATTACCCACAGTTGATGGAAGAAAAGTATGGTTAGATGAAAGTCAAATACACGCAGTTAACTTCCTATCAAAAATGCAAGAAGTAGAATTAAGCAGAAAATTATCACGAGCAGAAAGTAATTTAAAAAATATTTCTGCCTCCTTTTTATACCTGTATAACAAAGCTCAAGAAGCCGGTATTCTTGATGACGAGGACGCACTTTTAGAATTTCTTAACGAGACAATACATTGATAGATATTAGCAGAAAAGACATTGTCAGTACGGAACTGATGAATTTTGATGAAAGAAAGTTTATAAAGCTACCTATCGATGGTTATATGGATTTACTAGGTGTTACTCCCAATTCTTCACAAACAGCATTAATCAATGCTATTAACAATCCCAAATATAGATTTGTATGTGCTGCGATTTCTCGTAGACAAGGCAAAACATATATTGCAAATATCATAGGTCAATTAATTACTTTAGTACCGGGTTCTAATGTATTATTAATGTCACCTAACTACTCATTATCACAAATCTCATTTGATTTGCAGAGACAACTAATTAAACACTTTGACTTGGAGGTAACAAGAGACAATGCAAAAGATAAAGTCATTGAGTTATCTAATGGGTCTACAATCCGTATGGGTTCAGTTAACCAAGTGGATTCAGTCGTGGGAAGAAGTTATGATCTTATCATCTTCGACGAAGCCGCCCTTGTGGATGGAAAAGACGCTTTCAACGTCGCACTACGACCCACATTAGATAAACAAAATTCAAAAGCCATATTCATTTCTACTCCTCGGGGTAGAAATAACTGGTTTGCAGAGTTTTGGCATCGTGGTTTTTCTGATGAGTTTCCTGAATGGGCATCTGTTCGAGCAACCTACCATGAGAATCCTAGACTATCACAAACTGATATTGATGAAGCAAGAAAGACAATGTCTGAAGCTGAGTTCAACCAAGAGTATATGGCAGACTTCAATGTATTTGAAGGACAAGTCTGGGCATTTAATCATGAAGAATGTGTAGTAGATTTAGCTGAGATTGACATTAGTAGAATGGATGTATTTGCCGGAATGGACGTAGGTTATAAAGACCCAACAGCTTTCTGTGTAATTGCATATGATTGGGATAAACAACAATATTATCTATTGGATGAGTACTTAGATTCAGAAAGAACTACAGAACAACACGCAATGGAAATAAGAAAATTAATACAAAAATGGGACATAGACTATATTTATATTGACTCTGCGGCCCAGCAAACAAGATTTGACTTTGCACAAAACTATGACATTACTACTATCAATGCGAAAAAATCAGTACTAGATGGGATAGGACAAGTTGGTGGTATAGTAGACAATGATAAGTTATATGTACATCAAGCCTGTAAGGAATCATTACTTTGTTTAGACCAATATCAATGGGATCCAAATCCAAATTTATTAAAGGAAAAACCTAAGCATAACTATGCATCTCACATGGCAGACGCGCTTCGATACGCTCTTTATTCGTTCGAGACAAGCGCCACCACATTCTAATAACTCCTTGAAAAAATAGTTCTTGACATACGCTCAAAATTTTGTTAAAATTCTATTATACAAGTAGGTTTATGACTTTAAAAAGAGATTTAGTTAAATATGTTCGTGACAAGGCCAAGTCGAAATATAAGAAAGACACGCATTGTTATATCTGTGGAAGTACGGAGAATCTGGACTTTCATCACTTTAACGGACTAACTGAATTACTTGAATCGTGGATGAAAGATAAAGACATTGCGATAACAACGGAAGAAGAAATACTAGGACTTCGAGAGCAATTTATAAAAGAAAACGAAGAACAAGTTTATAACCAAGCTGTTACTTTATGTCATATGCACCACCTTAGATTACATAACATTTATGGTAAAAGACCGAAGTTGATAACAGCAAAGAAGCAACAAAACTGGGTGGAGATACAAAGGAACAAACATGGCATGGTACGATAGATTATTAGGAATACAAAGGGAGGAGAAAGAGAATCCTGCCCAATATGTGATATCCAGAGACCAGGGTATTACTGTAGACAGCCGTGAAAATGTAACTAATTATCGACAAGCATATGAGCAGTTAGAGGTTGTAAATAGAGCAGTCAATATGATTGTAGATGATTCCGCTGAAGTACCTTTTGATATTGGAGAAAAAATACTAGGTATTAGTCCAATTAAAAAAGATGTTAGAAGAACTAGAGTAGACTTACTTTTAAACAAAGAACCTAATCCATTTCAAGATGTAAGCACATTTAAAAGAAATCTTTTGATAGACTTAATGATTGATGGAAATATATTTGTTTATTTTGATGGTAGACATCTCTATCATCTTCCAGCAGAACATGTAACTATTCACAGTGATGAGAGTACTTATATTGAAAAATTTACTTATGACCACACAATAGATTACAAACCTTCAGAAATTATACATATTAAAGAAAACAGTTTTAATTCTATTTATAGAGGAGTACCAAGACTGAAACCAGCTTTTAGAACTATGCAGTTACTAGGAAGCATGAGACGGTTTCAGGATAACTTCTTTAAAAATGGAGCAGTACCAGGATTGGTACTGAAATCACCAAACACACTCTCTGAGAAAATCAAAGAGAGAATGTTACAGGCTTGGGTTGCTAGATACAATCCACAGTCTGGTGGAAGACGCCCTCTCTTCTTAGATGGCGGATTAGAAGTGGAAAACCTTAGTGAAATTAATTTTAAAAATTTAGATTTCCAAGAGGCAATCTCTAATAATGAAAAAATCATTTTAGAGGCGCTAGGTGTACCACCAATTTTAATGGATAGCGGTAATAATGCAAACATTAGACCAAACCATAGATTATATTATTTAGAAACCATACTACCAATTACTAATAAAATTAAGTATGCTTTCGAGAGATACTTCGGTTTCAAACTTGATGAGAATATAAGCGGAATACCTGCTTTACAACCTGAGTTAAGAGACCAAGCAAGCTATTATGCTACACTTGTAAACTCAGGTATAATGACACCGAATGAGGCAAGGGAGGCATTAAGACTTGAAGAAATCAGTGGATTTGATCAACCAAGAGTTCCTGCGAATATCGCAGGTTCAGCCGCAAATCCCGAAGAAGGCGGTCGCCCAAGCGAAACTCCGCCAAGCGAGGAGCAATAATGACAAAAGACATGATGGTAAAGGCTTTATCCGATTTCATGGCGTCAGAAGGCGTTGAGACAATCGATCTAGCTACATACAAATCACATGGCAACGATGTACCTGTAAAAGACTATTTGCTTAGAAGAGCATTTGGATCTTGGAGCAGAGTTATGTCAGTTGTCAAGAAAAGATATCCTGTCTCGGTAGCAGCTGTTGAAGTAAAGGTTGAAAAACCTGCACCTAAAAAAGTTGCTAAAAAAGAGGTTAAAGATGTCAAAAAATAACGAAAAGATATATCACTGGACTAGTACTTTTAAATCATTAGGGGAAACTGATGATGGCGGAGTTAATATTAAAGGTTCTGCAAGCACAAATGGACTAGATAGAGCTGGAGATATTATCGAGACTGAAGCATGGATGAAAGGTGGATTAGATAACTTTAAAGGTAATCCAATTATTCTTTTTAACCATGATTATAATAAACCAATTGGTAGAGCCACTGGTTTAGAAGTCACAGATAAAGGTTTAGATATCACTGCAAAGATATCAAAAGCCGCAGGTGATATAACCCAATTAGTTAAAGATGGAGTCCTTGGAGCGTTTTCCGTAGGTTTTAGATGCAAGGATTCAGAATATATGACGGAAACCGACGGATATAAAATAAAGGACGCGGAGCTTTTTGAAGTTTCAGTAGTATCAGTGCCATGTAACCAAGGGGCAACCTTTGGACTTGCAAAATCATTTGATAGTAAGATCGGAA
>VMHT01164981.1_pt1 | contig 12514 bp, 14 predicted proteins | sample 4693611 | NCBI WGS metagenome assembly VMHT01 (sample SAMN12280063, study PRJNA550983) | marine metagenome | isolation source: seawater sampled from same location over 5 years 0.02-0.2 micron viral filtrate | place: USA: collected off the coast of southern California halfway between the port... ...
TACCCTTCACTAACTTTATATTTGTTTTTAAAAATAATTAATTTATTCTCAGGATTATCATCAACAGGTGGAACTAAAGTTCCTACCCCATCAATAAGTCCTATCTCTTGTTGTAACTCAGCTATCTCAATTGGCTGATTTATTTGCCAATTATCAGGGCTAAAATATGATGTAATTCTATCAATACATCTAATCAAAACTTCTTGTTTGTTAAAACCTGTTCGTGTAACAATACTAAATCTTATACCTACATTTATAATAAAGGCATCTTTAACATTTATAGCATCTGTCATCATTCTAAAAGGTGCCATATACGTAATAAGATTTCTTTTTACAACTTCATTAGTATTGACAAATTTTTTATTTGAATTATACGATAGAAGATAAAAATTTAACGCTAATGGATTAGGAATTTTTTTCTGTGGTAATTGTCTTACACGATTTTTTCTTTTTCTTCTTTTAGCAGCTGCAAGAGTTACTCCTTTTTCTATAGGCTTTTCTTCTTCAAGTTGTTCATCTTGTACTATGTACACTTTGGCAATACTACCATATTTTGACGGCATAGATAATGCTCTCATCATATAATCTTGTTTAGTTACCATTCTACCTTGAGATTGCAAATTAGCCAAAGCATTTTGTTTTATTTCTAAAATAGTCTCAGGTCCTTTTGCACCTGTTGTAGCTTCTTCATTATTTACTATCAATGAATCTTTTGCAGTAGTTAGAATAGCCGCACTTAAATTAGATGGGTTAGGACCAAAAGTTGCTTTAGAAATAGTTGTAATAGAATTAGATGTAACATTATGTTTTATACCACCACCAAAACGATATTTAATAGTTAGATTAGTATTGGCAGGTGCAAGACCATAAGCCTTAGTCTTTAAAAAATTAGATGGGTCAAAGGCTTTACTAAGTTGACTTACGCCACCTGGTAAACTTGAACCTACAGCATCAGGACTTGGTATAATTTCCTCATCAGGATTATCACTAACTCCTGCTCCAAATCTTAGTTCACAAGTACCATCTGAATTTGAATACTTTGTAAATCTTCTTGAAACTTTTTTTAATTTTAATAAATACGGTGCACTATCTGCAAAATCAGAATCAAGTGGACTATTATCAGCGTTATTTTCTGCATCTATAAAAACGGTATCTTGTGCTAAAAAAGGAACTTCGTGAAATGTATTACCGTCACTATCAGTTACACTTACTATTTCAGTTATACCAGGTTGTGCTAATCTAATTCTTTTATATTTTTCAGCTGCTCCAAATGTGATAACTTCTTGCCCAACTTGACCCGAAACAATTGAACCTTCTTTAGTTATTAAATAATTTAAAGGACTACCACCTGAAGTTTGATAAATACTAAATTCTATATCATCTCTTGATGAACTTGCTCTAAAATTTACATCATCAATTAAAGAAAAGTTTATACCACCCCCTCCTGTAAAAGATGTACCAGCAAGAACTTCTGAACCAAATCTTAAATCAGGTCTATTCTCAGTACCAGCTCCTATAGCAGGTACTTGTTGAGTCAACTGAATTGTGCCGAAACTTGGAGCTACACCTCGAGGTCTATATCCCATTGCTTGTGAAATAGCATAAACATTTGATAACTCTTGAGCATATGCTAATAAATTTTCTTGAAATTGTTTATCTACATAATAAGATAAAACATCACCAACATATGCGGCCATTTCAATAAACATCATACCTGGTGAGGCTTCATTGAAATCATTATATGAATTAGGATAATAAGTTTTAGCAAACTCAATTAAATCATTTCTCAAACCACCAAAATCTCTATTTAGATATTTTACTTCTTTTTGTACCTTTTTTGCCATTAGTTACTCCTTATTCAAAATCCGTAACAAATTCAATTACTTCTTCAGTAAATGGTGATTCAAATACCGCAGCTATGTTAAACATATATGGGTCATTTGTTGGTATTACTCTTATGTCTTTTAAAGAAACAAAAGGCATATGATTTTCTAATGCTTCTGAAATTGTTTCTTGTGAATTACTTAATAATATTTCAGGTTCATTTTGTTCAAATATAAATCTCATCAAGTCAGTACCAAAAGTTGGATTGTTAGGACGTTCACCTTTTATAGTCAACAATAAAGTCCTGATATTATCCTTTAATTGGTCATAGTACCTTTCATTTTGTTTAAAAAATCCATAATCACTTCTATTGAAGTTTAATGGATATCCTATACCAAAAAGTTTATTAGGGTCTAAGTCTATGTCTCTTACACTCATTTTTTACCAAGATTCATTTTTTTCATAAGTTCACTATAATCTTTCGTCACAGCTTTCTGTACATTAGGGTCAACTTGCGCTACACCTGCCTTTTGTGCTATCTCTGCAACACCTTGATTAGTCATACCGCCTCCATTAGGTTTCATATCACCATATCCTAATAAAGACGCCATATCGCCTGTATCGAAAGTTTTACCACCTAATGTTGGATATTCATCTGTCTTAACCGACTCTTGAATTGGTGTAGACTTTTTAGATTTAATTTCATTAATAAATATCTCGCCAATTTGTTTTTTGACCTCTTCACTAACTAATCTTTCTATTATTTTTTTCAATTGATTCGATTTCATAATAACTCCTAACCTCTTACTCCCGCAACGGGTGTTATCTGTTCTACTTCATAATAAACATCTTCTACATCTTCTATTTCTTCAAACTCTGCTTCATCCCATATTTTATCCATATCTAATTCATCCTCATCAGCTAATAAAGCAGGGTCATCACTTTTTCCTGTAGCAGGGTCTTGTAATGGTTTTTGACCTCTTGCTTCTTGAGATTTATTCGATGTCTCTTTTACATCTTGTATACCTTTTTTCATAGAATCTAAAGTATCTCTAACCATTGGAAACATAACGTCTTTACCTGCATTTAATTCTTGTTTAGTTTCTGCTACTTGTGATTGTAAAACTTGTGATAAATCATTAGCTACAGATGCGGCAACTGCTACAGGAGGAACTAATGCCGATGCGGCTTGACTTTTATCACTAACTTGTTTCTGTATCTTAGCAGCTGTTTGAATACCTTCAGCCGTTTTTGTTGCAGTATCTATAGTTTTTGATGCAGTATCTAAAGTTTTTTCTGTTGTTGTTATCAACTTTTCTAATTTTTCTAATTGTGGAAATACATTTTTTCCTTGAGACGCAGCTTTTCTAAGTTCAGGTAATTTATTTCTTGTTATACCTTTCAAGTCTTCTATTTGACTTTTTAAAGTTGATAATATAAATGAACCGAATCCCATTATTGCACAAATACAGAGGTACTTAAATCTTTTTTCTCTGTTCCTACTTTATTTTTCATTTCTGATACACCGGATGATATCGTATCTAAAACGGTCATTAAATGTTTAAAAGATACTTCGGCGCTACCTGCCTCTCCTTTACCATTTAGTTTTTTCAATGTATCTGTTAATGCCCCTACCATTGATAATATTTCCATTATAGTATCAGTATAATCTTGCCCCTTTACTGCAGGATTTACGCTAAAAGGGTCGCCAAGAAATATTTTACCGAAGTCAGGGTCATCAGTTTTCATATCATCAGGATTACCTACGGTTAATTTTATGTTTGATAAACTCGTTAATTTCATATGACCTGATGATAACATTTGTATTTCTCCTTTTTTAGCAAAATTAGGAGTATGTAAAAAAATATTTTCACTTGCTAATAACATATTATCAGATGTTAAATTTGGTTGTAAACCATTTCCACTTGGATTAGGTTTCATATAAAGTTCTCGGCCCTTTACCATTATTCTATTTTCATATAAATTCTTAACAGCATTTACGTGTTTACTTTTTTCTTTTAATATTTCTATTTCAGTTCCAAGTTTAAAGGAAATAGGAAATGTCCCTTTCGATAAAAATAAACTTGAACCATTTGTGTTCATATCTGAAGCATAACCTATACGTGTGTTTTTATCATTTGCTGCACGTTGTGGGTCAACAAATTTAAAAAATTGAGGTCGTGATAAGAAACCATTTGAAAGTAATACTTGACTTCCTCTCTCGTCAACATCTTGTGTAAATTTTAGAGCGTGTTTGTATCTACCTTGAACAACAACATCACCTGCTTTAGTGTCTACTGACCTAACTTCAAAGTTTGCCTTTTCATTATCTGTTAATGTTAACTGACCGGTGTTAGGAGTATTGTATAAAGATATTGGACTTCCATAATATGAAAGGTCTCCTACGTGATATATAGGAACTTTCTCAATTGATTCGGGTATAGATAAAAAGTGTTGAGTAATAGGTAAAGCACTTATAGTGCCACTTCCAGCTTCAGATTCAAAAGTTTGTTTGAGATTATCAACAGGTTGATTTATTGAATTAGTACGAGTATTTTTTACACCCGATGTACCATACTCTATATCTCGTTTAGATTTACTATCTCTAACCTTTTTATTTATTAGAGCTGAAGCGTGTCCTGCACGTATAAATCCACTACCTCTATTTTCTACATTAAAATTACTCACGTATAGTTTCCGGTATAGTTTCGGTAATTTTATCAGCCTCAACTTGAATCTCTGCTACATCTGTAGCTATGTTGGCTAATAATTGTTCTTTTTCTTTTTCACTTAGACCAAATTCACCTTCAGCACCCTTAGTTTGTGCGGTTGCTAATTTCTGAACAATTCCTGCAAGTTTGACTAATTGTTCATCATTCTTAACGTGAACTTCCATATAATCTTTTAACATAGGAATAAGTGCTATAGCCGTGGAGGCATCGGTACAAAATTTTATTACATCTTGTACTAATACATCTATCTGTTTTTTAGTGTCGGTTGAGTTGCTGTAGATATCCTTAAACAAATCTTGTAAGGATTTACCCTCAAACACTTTGAAGTCATTTGACATAGAGATTCCCTATATTATAACTATAAATATAAGGAAACTTAATAAATTACAATTTTCTTATAAACGACAACGCTGAACCTATAACTTGGTGCATATCATAGTATTTATACTCGGCAAGCCTACCTCCAAAGTGTACTTTTTTCTGAAGTCTATCTATTTTAGGCATATTTTTATACTTTTTATACATATCCATATTTTTTTTATCACAAATAGGATAATACTCTTCACCTTTAGATTGAGGATACTCTTTTGATATTATAGTTTTATTCGATTTCTTATAATCAAAATGTTTATGTTCTATGATTCGGGTATACGGAACTTTTACATCAAGATAATTCATCATAGCAGTACCTTGATAATTATCAATATCTAATACTTCTTCTTCCCATTTCAATGACCTGTACTCAAGTTTACCATGCTCACAATGATAGAACTCGTCAATAGGACCTGTATAAATTACTTCGTTATACTCAGGTAGCAAATCTAAGTCCTCAAGATAGTCAAATGGTTTAAATACATCAATACCCTTTAAAAGTTTTTCAAATATTTGTGTATAGCCTCCTATTGGTATACCTTGATATTTGTCATTGAAGTATCTGTTATCATATGTTTTTCTGATTGGTAAACGTTTTATAATAGACGCAGGTAACTTACTTGGGTCTCTACCCCATTGTTTAGTAGTGTAACCTTTTATTAATATTTCATATACTTCACGTCCTACTTTTGATATCGCAAAATCTTCTACTGATTCATATTTTTTATCATTACCATTACCAAGTCCAATATTGTCTAAAGTTTCAGGTGATGTTATACCATAGACTTGATTCATTGTCCACATATTAAATGGTAGAGAATACATCTTATCATTTAAAGTAGCTACAGGTTGAAATGAAAAATTATTAAAAGTACAAAACTGATTTATCCAATCCCATACTTTTTTAGAATCAGTATGGAAAATATGTGGACCATATTTGTGTACGTGTATACCGTGTTTTTCTTCAGTATAAACATTACCTCCTATATGGTCACGTTTATCAATTACATAAACGGACTTGCCACGTTTATTTAATTCATAGGCACATATAGAACCGAAAAAACCTGAACCAACAATTAGGTAATCATACATCTTGTATCATCTGTTTAAAGTCTTCAGATAACAACTCTAAATTTTCATCTATATCCATATTAAGTAATTTCATAGCTTTTGTTTTCCAAAACAACGGCCATTCACTTGTATTTTGATAACAATGTTGCATAACATTTACTACGTTTTCAGGAAACGGATTATTTCTATCTTTATTTGTAAGTATATCAGTAATGAAAAACATATTTTCATAATTTTGTTCTTTTTCAAAATAATGATATAATTCAACTAAGTGTTCATTTCTTTTAGGTGCAAAAGGACCAGCTGATACGTAACAATGATATTCAGCTTCTGTATCTTCTAAGAATCCATACAAGGTACCCATATACGTTAAAGCACAATATGCACTTTCATCTATTGTTTCAGGATTTGGATTGTTTTTCCAATTGTGTTTCCTATCTAACCATTCTGTCCAATAAAATATTGCTCTTCTTGCAAATTCTCTTTGATGTTGTATACCCAAAGGTAACTCTTCTGACCTGTAACCATCATAGTATGATTTAGCTAAATACCAAAAGTGATAATCATCATCTAATAATGTTCCTGTAGGAACGTGTTCAAGTTCCATAGTCAAACCATCACTAACATATTTATTTGGATTTTCCCAAGTCTTACCATCATTTGTTAATATATGTTTAAATGAAGAAGGTATTGTTACACGTTGAAAATTATCAGTAGGGATAGCATCTTTCATATGTATTGTTTCGTGACGTTTATCATCTGCAAAATAAAAAGGTCTATTGGCATTCCATATCCAAGTACGCATACCTTGATTTGAACCATTGACATAAGGAACATTAAAAGAATCAACATCCATATTTACATCAAAGAAACTCCAATCGAAATCATCGTCTACTTGTAATTGCTCATCTGCATCTATTCTTAGTATGAAGTCACACTTGTGGTCTGCATTTAAAGCCTTTTGTAAAACGTCATCTCTATTTTTACCAAAATAATGCCATTCTGTATGATACAAAAATCCAGGTATCTTTTTCTCATCAAAGAATTTCTGTATTATGTCTTGTGTACCATCTGTAGAACCATTATCTTGTATAACCCAATAATCAATATATTTATAGCAAGATTTCAACATTCTTTCTATAACGGACGCTTCATCTTTGACCATAGCGTTTAAACAAAATTTTACTTTTCTCAAAAGAATATACTCCCGGTGTTTTGTGTTGAAGAAAAACCTTTATTTATGTAATCAGATTTTATAACTGCATTTTTCTGTTTCATAACATTTATCACTCGTGTTATGTGTTGAGTGTTTGAACCACTCATTTCACGTATTAATATATATAAAACTTTTTTGTTAAAGTTCTCAATATTATCACGAGTCTTCATTAAATATAAAACAGCATCTGCTACTCTGATATCCTTGTTTCTACGAAAAACTGAGAATATATTATTTTCCCAAAAGTCAATTAAAGATGTCATAAAATCTAAATTAAATTCTTTAATATTTCTTCTACTTGTCTCTGTTGCAACATCTCGTTTAAAATCTAATTCACCTATCTCATCGTGAGTCTTATACATTTTATAATTTTTATTATTATTGTGAATTAAATAATTTTTAGCCATAACAGAAAAATAACTGAAAGCTCTACCTTTTTCAGGGTCATATTTTCCTATGTTGATGTATAGGCTACTAACTACTTCATTTTTCACATCTTCTGAACTTACATCAAAGTAATAAAATTTAAAAGTATGAATTATATTTTCAACTAATTTATCAAACGGAGCGTGTATTTTACTTTGATAAATTTTTTGTCTTTCAATATCAAATTTAGCGTCTTCCGGTAGCCCGTTAAATTCGACAATTGCATTTTGACAATCCATTCCAAAATAAATTTTACTTTTCTTCTTACGTTTCATCTTTTTTCTAACTATTTTTTCTTTAGCCATCAATAAGTTCCTTTTCGGTGTGTTTTGTTATTCTTTTTAATGATTCTCTTAAACCTTCAAATACTGAGCCTACTTCATCGGACGCTTCAAAAGCTCCTGAAGAATCTACAACATTGAAATCTTCAATAGTATTTTCTAAGTCATCTATTACCTCTTCTATTAAAGTTTCTAAAGCCTCTTGCCTTCTTAATTGTACAAAGTTACTATAAGCACTTGCACAAAAAAGTGAAGAAGTTATTCCTAATAATATTTCTACAATCATTTTTTGTCTCCAAACAAGTCTTCAAATAACTTTTCAGAATATGCAGTTTTCTTAGGAGCTCCTTTAGAAGCTTTCTTCATTGTCGGTTTCTTCTTCATTGGAACATCCTTATAATGTATACCATCATTACCATTTTGACCTATGATATCCATACGTTCATTGTCCTCAGGAATTTCAACTCCACCGCCAGGTAATTGTTCTTTGACTTCCATAATTTCACTATATGGTATATTAGCATCAGGGCCATACATATAACGTTCCTTTTCCATACGTGTCGCCAACATATCTGCGTTATGTACTAACTGAGGTAAATTGGTTTTTAAATGTTTCTCTTCACCAAAACTCATATAGTATTGTTTGTTAGCTTCTTCATACATACCATCAGCAAGTCTAAGACCTAAATATTCTTGTTCAGAATATTTGATATCAAATTGACTCATCAAATAAACAGCTCTATCTGTAACGGTCATAAAATGTAATTTCTGATTTGTCTTATACATTTTACCTTGATTAATTCTATGCCATTCAGAATCATTAGGTATATAGTAATCTTCATCCATATTACCTAACTTACCTAAGTCATGGTGCATAGTACAGAAAACAACTTCTTCTACACCATAAGTCATTTTCATACCAAAGTCTTGATAGACTTCGTATAACTTTTTACCTGCTTCGGTTATGTTCATAATATGGTCAGCGTATCCTCCTGGCCAAGCATTGTGATAAAAGTCAATACTTGAACCGGGTGCTAACATCATACGTTCTTCAAAGTGGTCATACATCTTATGTAATGCAGATGCACGTTCCTTTGTATTGTACTCGTCAACTTGTTTTCTGATATATTGAATACGCTCTTGTATTTGTTCAACTGATAGTTTCATTGTGCCTCCTAAAAGAATTTAGTACTTTTTTCTGATGATACATTAAGACTCTTTTTAACTGAACTTATTTTTTCATAGAGTCTTTTGTTACGATTAAAAACTTCTCTTGGCTTATCACTCTTAATCATCTCATCTAATGATTGAATAACTTGCCACATATCTTTGTCCATCATTTGTTCTTTGATGATATCAATCTGATAAACTGCCTGTTCAATAGTTTTGATAGCATCACAAAATAAATAATAGTTGTGTAGTCTCATTCTAAACTGACCATCCCAAGTCCATTCAGCGATGTCATTGATGTCAGCATATTTTTCTACCCACTTATCAAACTCACTAACTCCTACAAGTCCTTTGTTTGTTAAGGATTCTATTTGTTCTGTCATCTCAGGTCTATGTTTAGCTCTTGGTAAACTTACATATTCAAAGTTACCCTTCTTCAATGAGAAACCTGTGTAGTACATACCATAAACAACAGACCTATCAGGTGTTGATGAATCGGTTGTAACTACCATTTTACTTCCCACGTCTTCTAATGATTTTTGTAACTGAATCAAAAGGAAGAAGTCTTTGATTCTTGAAGTACCAAGAATATGTAAAACTTTATTTCTATCTTGTAAGTGTTCCTTACCTTCTAACAAGGCACATAGTCCACTCATAAAACGAAATGGATTACCTGAAGCACCACCGATAGACCAACCTTGAAAGTGAAAGTCCTTAGCAGTATTATACCATTTCTGATATGAGATGTCATCATCACCCTGTACAACACCTAAGAACTTTGTCTTACCTGTTTGATTTTCATAAAAGTATTTAAAGTTCTCCATTGAAATGTCCATACATTCACCGAACTTACCTTGCATCTTTAGTCTCGGAGGAATATCAAGATTAACAGCCCAATCAGTATTGTTTTCAAGCCACTCGAAAATTTGAGGCTTTAATTCAGGCTTCCATTTCAAAGCACCTGATGCTATCTGATAACCACCGGAGTCTCCAAGTAGAAGATTATCTTTTGTAAAACCCATATCTTCTCTAAAGTTCGGTCTTCTAAAATTAGCACCTGCAGTAATCAAAAACTGCTTAGTTCTAAATTGTTCAGGAAACTCGTCACTATAAAATCTGACCGTTTGTTCGCCTCTGAACTTGTGATTTTTTAACAACCCGTGACCAAATTCGCCTGCCGAAAATGATGGGAAGTAAAGAAATTTTCCTAATCTATCCATTTTATCTCCTAAACCATGTTTCAAAACAATTATGAAATGTACTCTTACAATAATCTTCATCACTTGGATTTGTAATAGCTTTTATTACCTTTCTACAAGCCTCTTCAAAGTTATCATATAAACAATCTTTAGAATACATTTCAGGATATACTAATCTGTTAGGAACAATAGGCATACAACCTAAGTAAGCTGCTTCTAACATACTATATCCGAAATTTTCTTGTAAGGCAAAAGATACCATTACCTTAGCCTTACCTACTAATTCATAGAATTCCTCTTTTTGTAGTTTTTTTTCTTGTGTATTGATGAACTTAATTGGCGTATCTAAAGAGTATTGTAATTCTTCTTTCATCTGTTCAAATAACCAAGGTTGTTTTTCATCAACATTCCTTGCACTAAACAGAACAATGTTTTCTTTTTCTTGATTACGATATTTATCTAATCTTTTTAAATCTAAAGGAAATCCTGTGACTTCTAATTTATCAGGAAGAATCATTCTCTTTTTTATAATGTCTTGTTTGATAAATTCACTACCACAAAATATCTTGTCAGCAATATCAAATAAGTTGTCTTCAAAGTTCTTGGCCCATCTTTCTAAATCACGTACAAAATCTGTATCGGTAAAAGAGCCAGCGTGAATGAGTCCTCTTAACTTTACATCTTTCTTAGCAAAGTAATTCATATAAGCAATACTTTCAGGAAGTCCAGGATGCCATAAGTCTGATGACCATATGATATCACCTGAATTGATTTCATCTGTACGATATAAACGTGCTACTTCAGCAATCTGTTCTGCCTTAAATCTTATAGTAAACTCGGCATCTAAAAAAGAACCTTTTTTAATAGTAACAGGATTAGGTATATCGGGATAAATTTTGATATGTTCTATATTATTACTTTCAAGATATTCTGTAATGTCTCTATCAAGAGCTTTTGTATATCTCTGTTCTATATGTTCTAAGGGTAAGTATATTATTTTACTCATTTTAAATAGTCCTGTATTTCTTCTGAATTATCTTGTTCCCAAGGATAAACAATCCAACTATCACCTTTTTCTTCAACCCAATAAGAAGGTTCAACCGAAGATTGTTTATGATAATGTATTGTTGCTGTATGAGCATTAGCATAAATTTCTGCTTTCATTTTTTCCAAAGTACCACCTGTATCTGCTATATCATCAACGATTAAAAACTTTTTACCATAATAACCTTGTAATCTATCAATTAATGGCAACCCTAATTTATGACTCATCATAACACCTATGATTAGACCTCCTCTTGGTATTGCATAAATGCCTTCATACACACCATCAGGTATCTTGTCACATAATTCATCAACAAGATTTTCCATTTCATCCCAAGTAACAAATTTCTTCACTAATATACCTCTGCTCCATTTTCATTATCTTCATAAACCGCACAATAACATAAGTCAAATTTCTTATACAATTCTTCAGCAATCATTTCACAAGATTGAGAACCAAAATCACATAAGTCTAATTCAGAAGTATAATACATTTGTCTCAAGTATCTGTTTATTTGTCTTTTAAACATTATAAATTCAACATCTCTATCATCGTGCATAACTTCTTTACGAGCATCAATGTGAAACATATGCCTGTGACGATATTCTAAATAGTGCATCTCTGCACCAGCACCATCAGTAGCATCAGGCCAATTATGAGTACCTTCTACTTGTAGTTTTACTATTATGTTTGTTTGCATTATTTCATATCCTTTATAAAGTTATAAAATTCTTGTCTTACTGAATAATCACCATCAATAAAAGCACCACTTAGTTTAGATGTTTTCATAGCAGAGTTAGGATGTTTTACACCACGAAGGCACGCACATAAATGTTTAGCACTTACCATTACTGCAATACCACCGTGAACTTCTAATACTTTATCTAAATGTTCGTGTATCTGCATTGTAAGATTTTCTTGTACTTGAGGTCTACGTGAATAAAACTCAACCGTACGATTTAATTTACTTAGACCAATAATCTTACCTTCAGGCTTAGCGATATAGGCAACGTGAGCTACACCAAAGAAAGGCAAGTGATGATGTGAACACATCGAATGTACTTGAATGTTACCTTCAAATACCATACCATCATATCCATCAACATTATCAAATGCTGTAATCTTAGGAGGTTTGTTAAAACAACCTTCTGCCAAATCATTTACCCAAGCCTTCGCAA
>VMHT01086035.1_pt1 | contig 12512 bp, 16 predicted proteins | sample 4693611 | NCBI WGS metagenome assembly VMHT01 (sample SAMN12280063, study PRJNA550983) | marine metagenome | isolation source: seawater sampled from same location over 5 years 0.02-0.2 micron viral filtrate | place: USA: collected off the coast of southern California halfway between the port... ...
AATCATAGATGACCCGCACAAAGAACAAGATATTAAAAAAGATAGTAAGTCATTCGATAAAGCCTGGAACTGGTATACATCAGGTCCACGTCAACGTTTACAACCAGGAGGTCGAATCGTTGTTGTTATGACACGTTGGAGTACCAAGGACCTAACTGGACAACTGATCAAGGCTCAGGGAGAGGAGAACTCTGACCAATGGGAGGTTGTAGAACTACCGGCTATACTTCCGGATGGTAAACCTGTTTGGCCAGAATACTGGACCACGGAAGAATTAACTAAAACAAAAGCATCTATTCCAGTTAACAATTGGAATGCTCAATATATGCAACAGCCAACAGCTGAAGAAGGTGCAATATTAAAACGAGATTGGTGGCAGGACTGGACACATAAGAATCCACCTGACTGTGAATTTATAATACAAAGTTACGATACAGCTTTTCTTAAAAAAGAATCTGCTGACTTTAGTGCTATAACTACTTGGGGAGTCTTCAAAGATGATGATGGTCGACCCAATATAATACTATTGAATGCTTTCAAAGATCGATATGAGTTTCCAGAACTACGTAAAGTTGCTCATGAAGAGTATCTATATTGGCGTCCTGATATGGTAATCGTTGAGGCCAAAGCTTCTGGTATACCACTGACAGCAGAATTGAGGGATATGGGAATCCCAGTAATTAACTTTACGCCGAGCCGAGGAAATGATAAACATGCCAGAGTAAACGCAGTATCTCCTATGTTTGAGATGGGAATGATTTTTGCTCCGATGCATGAACATTTCGCTCAAGAGGTTGTGGAAGAGTGTGCATCGTTTCCGTTTGGAGATCACGATGACTTTGTCGACTCTACAACACAGGCGTTAATGCGTATTAAACAAGGTGGATTAGTTCGTAATAGAGATTCATATCAAGACGAACCTCTGCCAGATAGGAGTAGTATAACGTATTATGGCTAACGCAAATACAATAAAACAGATCATACAACTTTATAAAAAGCTTGGTGGTAACGTATCCGAGATCATGGGTACTAAAACCAATATTAATTTTATAGGTAAAGGTGAGCCAGAGATGTTAAGCATGTCTATCAATGAACAGGCATTAGGGGCATTTCCACAATCAAAAGTAATCGATGAATTAAAAGACTCAGTTAGTTATGCAGTTGGTGATAAATTAAATGACATACAAGCTAATAATTTATTAACTAACATGTCTAAGTTGGATAATTTTTTTAACCCACCAGCAGCGCCAGCAAACATTACAGATCTTGCAACAGGAACTAGAAACTTAGATCAAGAAGGTTTGATGTCTTTGAGACTAAAAAAATCAGATAATGAATTGGCAAACATGGCTGAAAGATTAGGTTTAAACGATCCGAAGAAAAATAAATTTTTACAAACAGTAGATGAAGCAGATCTACCACCACCAGGTTCACGTGGTGGACCAGACGATATTGCAGCACCACTTCAAGATGCTGAAACAACAATTAAAAATCTGGAAGCAAGTTCTCCAACAGGTAAAGGTTTAGAATTATTAAAGAATGTAAAAAATAATAATCTAATCGTAAATGATTTGGTGGATAAGATTTATTTAAATGCAGGTGTTGCAGAAAATGCGCAGCCTGTAGTTAGAGCAAACGCTAGAGATTTTTTAAATAGAATAAAAGATTTAAGTGATGAACCAGGTAATACAACTTTATCTGATGTTATGGAAATAGATGATTTTAAATTTATGACCGAAGGTGGTGGCGGTGGTATGGGTGATCCGTTACTGTTAGTACAAAAATATTTTGGACCAAAAGTTGCAGCAGCAGTTGCAAAACTAGATGGGCCAAATGATATACAACTTTTTGCAGAAAGATTAATTAGTGTTAAAGATGCAAAAGGTAAAGGTGTTACAGATAGACTATTCAATCCTGATACTGTTGATATTTCTGATTTTGAATTTGCAGATGGCGGACGTGTACCTTTCTTTTTAGGTGGTGCTGCAAGACTTGGTAAAGCTTCTTTTGAAGCATTAAAAAAATACGGCATAGAGGGTCCAGATGTTTCAAGACTTTTTGGATTAATGAGTGCGGACAAGACTATGGTTGGTCCAGCAAAAACAGAATATTTCAAACAGCTTTATAAAGTATTAAAAAATCCTGATGACTTTCCAGATGCAATCAAAGACATACAAATTAAATTAGGTATAGACATTGGTCTTAAACGTGGTGGTCTTGCCGGCATCCTGGAGGTCTAATGGCCTATAAAGATTTAGAAAAACAAAGAGCAGCGCAAAGACGGCTTTATGCAAAACAACAAGGGCTAAAAGATTCAAAAAGTCTTAGAATATTAAATAGCGTATTACCCCTTAATCCAGATGCAACTTTTGAAGAGTTAATGGAAGTTGCAAACAAAGTGCGTGGTGGTAATAAATATTACCCTACATTAGAAAAAGCTATAAAAGCTCACCCTGCTTATAAAAAAGTTGTAGCTGATCTAAACACCGGAGAAGTTGGAAGAAACTATACTTTTTTAAAAAAACCAGACGTAAACCTTGGTATGGTAAATAAAATATATAAAGAAGTTAAAGAAAGAACAGATAAAGGTGCAAAAATATTAGAGGGCATTTATAAAAGAGCTGGAGACGATCCTGTTAAACTTTTAAACGAATGGAATAAATTAGAGCTAAAAGCATTTGGTGCTAAAATGGCTCTTACAAAAAAAATAAAATCACTACCACAATATAAAGATTTTTTAGAAGCTGACAAAGGAGGGTTTATTCCTAGAACTGGAAAAGAAAAATCACTAAACCCAACAAGAGAGTTTTTACGATTTGCGACTTATATTAAAACAATGGGTAATTTTCCTGAAGGAGCAAAACTTTCTGATTATATTACTTTACCTGAATTAGAAAAAAGAGTTGGCAAAACAATAGTAACACCGGAAAAAACAGGGTCTGGTCGTGAGAGATATAGATTATTTGATTATAATCAAATAACAAAATATCTTGGAGACCCTATTAGAGACGAGAAAAAAAATAGATACTTTAATAGGCCTACTAATGAACAACTAACAAAACTAACAAGATTTTTTAAAGAGGGGACATATCTTTACGGAGAAAACACTGAAGACATTGTTAAAGCAATTCATAATAACGAAGGTTTACGTAAAATGTTGTCTGCAAAAAATTTTCCCGAGTTAGGTGAATTTAAACCAGAACTAGAAAAAGTTTTAGGAAAAGAAATAACAGACGCACAAACTGCACACGGGACTAGGGTATATTCTGATTGGACAAAAGGTACTCTTTTTAAAAACATGGGGTTAGATATTAAACCGTCAGGAGCAGAGGTAAAATTAGGAAATAAAATTTATAATGAATTAGAAGGATTTAAACGAAACAATAAATGGGCACAAGGTGAATACTTACATGCAATGCGTGAGATTAAAAAAAACATGCCTAAAGAAGCAGGAAGTCTTACGTCATTTAAAACCTACATGTCAAAATATTTACCAGAAGGATTTTTAAAAAAGAAAAATTTAAATGTTAATGAGATATTTAGTATTAAAGCAACAGCTAGAAATAAAGCGTTTCCTTATGCATATTTTGTAGATGTAATTGATGCAGATATTAATCAAAAAAATTTAGCTACGTTTCAATCAAAATTGTCTACAGCTTTGAATGATACTAGAGATTTAATTAGCAGGCTTAGGGCTGGAGATAAAACAGTAAAATACACAGATCTTGAAAATAGAATACTTAAATTTCAAAAACAAAGAAAAACATTTGGTGATACTATTAAAAAGAACTTTCCAGGAAAAAATTTTAATTTAGCTGATATTGTTCTTGGAACAGAAAAAGAAATTTTAAACCAAGATTTTGATATTGCCGATAAGATATATAGTTCTAAAAATTTAAATAAATGGAAACAACAAGGAATAGATATTGCACAACATGCAAAGACAGAAGGGTTTGCTATGACAGGAGCAGATAAAAAAACAGCTTTTTTATTTAGAGATTTAGTTAATACAAGTAAACAGTTGTTTAATTCTGCCTCTGCACCCGAACAATATGAAATAGCTTTTAAACTAGGATGTGTTGGTTCAAACGCAGATGGTGGTAGAATTGGATATGCGTTAGGAACGGGAACAGTTCAATGTGTCAATAGAAAATTATCTTCAGAAAATCATTTACCTAAATTAACTCAGTTAGATGAGTCAACTCCTTTATTAGGTAAAATGAAAAATATGGCTTTTAATGTTTTTAAATCACCAGGACTAAAAAGATTTACGCTAGCCGGTGTTGCGGGTGCAGGTTTACAACAAGTGGTAAAAGAATTTAACAATAATGATCCAACAAGTTATTTATCAAACGAAGATCAACAAAAAAATATGTTGGTATCTATGGCAACAGAACCTATTGCACCAGACTTTGAGAGACCAGCTATTTTAGATTATCAGTTACCGGCTGTTGGAGCAACGCTTGCAGCAGGAACAGCATTGGCTGCACCATCAACAATTAAAGCAAGTAGATCAAGAGGACTTGGTGTTGAGAAAAAAGGAGTAGCTAGAACTGCAGCAAGAGTTTTAGGTAGAGGACTTGGAGTTGCAGCAGCTCCAGCTTTACTTGCACCTTTAGCTGGTATGGATCTTGCATCACAAATTGCTGAAGGAGATTCAGCTGCAGATATTGCAACTAATCCATTTAACTATTTGTATCCAGCATTTGCAGATCAAACAGATAGGTTAACAAGAGGATTAAATCCAACGCTTAGAAAACTAGCTAGATTGAATCTAGGTAAGGCTGCATTGAGAGGTATATCTAGAGGCGGAATAGCTGGACTTGGTCTATCTCTAGGTATAGAAGGAATGAAGCTATTAGATGATTAAAAAACTTACAACCACGATACCACCACTTAGAGGGCCTCATCCACAGGGGTTGAATGTTCCTGGAAAAAAGACTATAGTGGTTAAGAACTCGGAGAAAAACAATGTCAGAAATAGACAAGTCTCTACCAAACGTAGAGCAGGAAATAAAATTACCTAGCGAAGAAGAGATTGTAGAAGCATCTCAAGCAAACATAGAAGAACAAGTTGGACCAGAAGACATTCAAGTAACACAAGAAGAAGATGGTGGTGCAACAATTAGTTTTGATCCAGAAGCTGTAAACCAGCCAGGCACAAACGAACACTTTGACAATTTAGCAGACTTACTACCTGAAGAAGTTTTAGGCAGATTAGGTTCTGAACTTTTTGAAAATTACACACAATACAAAGCATCAAGAAAAGATTGGGAAGACGCATATACAAAAGGTCTAGATCTTTTAGGATTTAAATATGAAACAAAATCTCAACCATTTACAAATGCAAGTGGTGCAACTCACCCTGTATTAGCTGAAGCTGTTACGCAGTTTCAAGCACATGCATACAAAGAATTACTTCCAGCTACTGGTCCAGTACACACTCAAATTATGGGTGTACCTAACAGACAAAAAGAAGACCAAGCTACACGAGTAAAAAACTTCATGAACTATCAACTCATGAATAAGATGAAAGAGTATGAACCCGAGTTCGATCAGTTACTTTTTTATCTCCCTCTTAGCGGCTCTGCATTTAAGAAAGTTTATTATGATGAGCTTTTAGGCAGAGCCGTGTCTAAATTTGTGCCGGCAGATGATCTGATAGTTCCATACACTGCAACGTCTTTAGAAGATGCGGACGCAGTAATTCATTCATTAAAAATGTCAGAAAATGATTTAAGAAAAAAACAAGTATCAGGTTTTTACAGAGACATAGAAATCACACCTGGTTATTCTCAAGAATCAAGTGTTGAGAAAAAAGAAAGAGAACTTGAAGGTGTTAAAAAAACTAGAGACGAACAAGTTTTTACAATTTTAGAAATACATACAAATCTTGATCTTGAAGGTTTTGAAGATAAAGATGCAGAACAAAATCCAACAGGAATAAAACTTCCATACATTGTAACTATTGATACAGGGTCAAGAGAAGTTTTATCTATAAGAAGAAACTACAAACCAGAAGACATGTTAAAAAATAAAATACAATACTTTGCGCATTTTAAATTTTTACCAGGTTTAGGTTTTTATGGTTTCGGATTAATCCACATGATTGGTGGATTATCAAGAACTGCAACGAATGCACTTAGACAATTGTTAGATGCTGGTACGTTTTCAAACATGCCTGCAGGATTTAAGCAAAGAGGTATTCGTGTCAGAGATGAAGCGCAATCTATTCAGCCTGGAGAGTTCAGAGATGTAGATGCACCTGGAGGAAATATTAGAGATGCATTTATGCCTTTACCATTTAAAGAACCATCAGCAACATTATTACAATTAATGGGTATTGTTGTTAATGCAGGTCAGAGATTTGCCGCCATAGCTGACATGCAGGTCGGTGACGGCAACCAACAGGCAGCTGTTGGAACGACCATTGCTCTTTTAGAACGTGGTTCACGAGTCATGTCAGCCATACATAAAAGATTGTATGTGGCGTTAAAACAAGAGTTTGTTTTATTATCTGATGTGTTTAAAACTTATTTACCACCAGAATATCCTTACGATGTTGTGGGTGGACAAAGAAATATTAAGGTTGCAGATTTTGATGACAAGGTAGATATTTTACCTGTTGCAGATCCAAATATATTTTCACAATCACAAAGAATTACTTTAGCTCAAACAGAGCTACAACTTGCGATGTCAAATCCACAAATGCATAATATGTATGAAGCGTACAGAGATATGTATAGTGCGATTGGTGTAAAAAATATTGATAAGATATTACCACCACCGCAACAACCTATGCCAATGGATCCAGCTACAGAAAATATTCTTGCAATGACTGGTAAACCTTTCCAAGCATTTAAAGGTCAAGACCACAGAGCTCACATAACTTCGCATTTAAATTTTATGGCAACTAATATGGCTAAAAATAGTCCACCAGTTATGGGTGCATTACAAAAAAATATCTTTGAACATATTTCTTTGATGGCACAAGAGCAGTTAGAGATAGAATTTAGAGAAGAGATACAACAATTAATACAATTACAACAAATGGCACAACAAAATCCTGCTATGGGACAAAGTCCTGAGGTTCAACAACAGATTATGCAGTTAAGTATGGCTATCGAAGCAAGAAAAGCTAAGTTAATTGCAGACATGACCCAAGAATTTAAGGAAGAAGAGAATAAAATCATGGGTGATTTTGGAAATGACCCTATTGCTAAGCTAAAAGCTAGAGAATTAGACTTAAGAGCAATGGATAATGAAGATAAACGAAGAACAGCAGAGCAAAGATTGAACTTAGACAAGTCAAAAGCTATGATGAATCAAGATTTACAAGAAGAAAAACTTGAACAAAACGAAGATTTAGCAAAATTAAGAGCAGATACGTCTATTGAGAAGACAATCTTAAGTAAAACTATTCCATCGGCACCGAAAATGGATGAAATGCCTGGAAATGTTGCTATAATTAGAAACAAAGGAGTATAATTATGAAAAAAAATAAAAAATCAAGTCACGCAGGCATGACTCATGTAGACCATGACATGTTTTTGAACAAAGATGGCTTTCTAAACGGAGGAGTTGAAGTTGAAGTTTCAAAACCAACAGAAACTCAATCTGTTCAAGTGAAAGGTCAGAGAGCGATGCTTGCAGAAAAGAAAAGTAAAGCAGACTGGTACTAAATTATGTGGTTATCGGCAATTAAATTAGCCGTTTCTGCTGGTAGTAAAATTTATGCTAACAAGCAGAGAACGAAAATGGCAATGTCTGATGCACAACTTATGCATGCATCTAAGATGGCCCGAGGTGAGGAAGCTTACCAGGGAAAATTGTTAGAAGCCCGACAATCGGACTGGAAGGACGAGGCAGTTTTGATAATTCTCTCAACGCCCGTCATGATTTTGGCCTGGGCAGTCGTATCGGACGATCCGACCGCTATGGACAAGGTAAAACTCTTTTTCGAGATGTTCTCGCAGCTCCCGTCATGGTTCACAAATCTTTGGATCCTTGTGGTGGCGAGCATATATGGTATAAAGGGAACGCAAATATTTAGAAACGGAGGTAAAAAATAATGGCAAGTAAAAAACTAAAAAAGCTTCTTAAAGGAGCAGCACTAGTAGGAGCAGCAGGCCTTGGCGCAGCTGCACTAGGAAGAAAAAGAAGAAACCAAGCAAACGTAGAATTGGACCTACCTATTTCTCGTATAGACGGTAGAAATTTTGGTCCTTACAAAAAATCACCATCATTTATAAAAAACAAAATGATGACAGCAAAAGATATGGCGCAAGATCCATTTTTTGTAAACGCAGAAACTTTAATGAACGATAGTAGAATGTTTAGAAAAGGTGGACGTGTTGGATGTGGTGTGGCAAAAAAAGGTTTTGGTAAAGCAATGAAAAAAGGTAAAAAATAGTTATGGCAAAAGCAATAAGTATTAGTAAGAATAAAGGCTTAGCTAAATTAGCTAAGAAAAAACCTGAGCTAGCTAAAAAATTTGGATACGATCCAAAAAGAATCGTAGCTAAAAAAGGTGGTCGGGTTAAAAGGAAGAAAAAGTAATGGCAAAACTTTGTCCAAAAGGTAAAGCCGCAGCGAAGCGAAAATTCAAAGTGTATCCTTCGGCGTATGCAAACATGTACGCTTCAGGAGTTTGCTCTGGTAAAATTACACCTGGTGGAAAAAAGAAAAGAAAAAAATATAACGAGGGCGGAGTCGTAGTCGAAGACGTTACTCGTATGATTGATGTATAATGGCAAAGAAAGGACTCAGAGAATGGGTGAAGGAACGATGGGTAGACATCGGAGCCCCGAAGAAAGACGGGAAGTATCAGCCATGCGGAAGATCGAAGGGAAGCAAGAGGAAGTATCCAAAATGCGTCCCACTTGCAAAAGCCACACGAATGACAAGTGGGCAAAAGGCGAGTGCTGTCAGACGAAAAAGAGCTGCAGGTAATCCCGGAGGTAAGCCAACAAATGTTTCAACATTTGCAAAAAGAAAAAGTATGGCGTTCGGAGGTAGAGTATAATGAGTAAAGGTACTATGCCATCACGAAACAAAAAGAACTTTAGACCTACAAAGTCTGGAGCAGGCATGACACGAGCCGGTGTCAAAGCTTATAGAAGATTAAATCCCGGTTCAAAATTAAAAACAGCCGTGACAGGAAAAGTGAAACCTGGATCAAAAGCTGCTAATCGTAGGAAATCATACTGCGCTAGATCACTAGGACAATTAAAAAGGTCATCAGCAAAAACTCGTAACGATCCAAATTCTCGTATCCGTCAGGCACGTAGAAGATGGAAATGTTAGATAGATTAATTTACAAATTCTGCGATTTTTTAGACACAAATATAGCTAGGATAAACCGGCTATTTGAAAGGAGAAAAAATGCGAAGAGCAATACTAGAAGCACTAAGAGCTAGATACGAAGCTGAAATTGCAGAAGCAGATGCAACTGCAAATATCTATTTGGATAATTCTGTAGGTATTGGAGAACACCCTCAACATATAGATGAGGTAAATAAACAAATAGAAAAAATCGCTAACGCAAAAGAAAAGCTAGATGTGTTAGATGAGTTTGAACCGGAAAAGGCGGTATTATAATGGAGTTTATAGATAAGATTAGAAAAGTAATTAAAATGAGACATGATGATGTAGTAATTGCAATGACGTCTGGTGGTGTTGACAGTATGGAAAAATACCAGTATATGTTAGGACAGATACGAACATATCAGTATCTATTACAGGAAATATCCACCCTGCTAAAAACAAAGGAGCAAAATGACGGAGAAGGAACAGTTATCAGCATCAAGTCAAAAGATAGTCCTACCAAATAAGGACTTGGTTGGTGTTAAAAAAGAAAAGAAAAAAGAAATCAACGAAGAATCAAAACTACCAGAACCAACAGGTTGGAGAATTTTAGTTTTACCTTTTAAACAAAAAGACAAAACTAAAGGTGGTTTAATTTTAGCAGATGAAACAGTCGAACGTTCACAAGTAGCATCAACTTGTGGATTAGTTTTAAGAATGGGTCCACATTGCTATGATAAAGAAAGATATCCAGAGGGACCATGGTGTAAGAAAGGTGATTGGATTATCTTTGCAAGATATGCAGGATCACGAATTAAAATAGATGGGGGTGAAATAAGACTTCTAAATGATGATGAAGTTTTAGCAACCGTGGAAAACCCTGAAGATATATTCCACGAATTTTAACAATCATAGGAGATACTATGCAAGAAGAAGAAAAGAAAACAATAGATATCGATACTTCAGGACCTGAAGTAGAGGTAGCATTGCCGGAAGAAAAAAAAGAAGAGGTTGCAGAACAACCTTCGGAGGATAAAACATATGAGAACGAGCGTGAGACAAAGCTTGAAGACGGTGGCAGCGCCAGCGACACATCTGAGAAACCTGTGGAGCAATCTGCTGTTCAAGAAGATAATAAACAAGAAGATAACAGTAAACAAATTGAAGAGTATTCTGAAGGCGTTAAAAAGCGAATAGCTAAATTAACAAAAAGAATGCGTGAAGCTGAAAGACAAAAAGAAGAAGCTTTACGTTTTGCTGAAAGTGTTAAACAGGAAAGAGACAAGTTTAAAACTACAGCAGACTCATTAGATAAAAATTATGTTGCAGAAATGGAAGGTAGAATTACTTCTTCTATTGCAGCAGCTCAAGAAAAGTTAAGAGCAGCTAGACAAGCAGAAGATCCAAAAGCTGAAACAGAAGCTTTGGCTGCTATTTCTCAACTTGGTTATGAACAAGGTAAATTAGCTGAACTTAAAACCCAGCATCAAATGCAGGAAACAGCAGCTAAAGAAAAACCTGTTGAACAACCATTATATCAACAACCGCAACAAACCCAAACTGCACCTGATCCAAGGGCAGAAGATTGGGCTAGTAACAATGAGTGGTTCGGTAAAGATAGTGCAATGACGTATACAGCGTTTGATTTGCATAGAAAAATTACCGAAGAAGAAGGAATTGACCCTAGATCTGAAGAATACTATACGGAAATAGACAAGAGAATTAGACTTGAATTTCCGCATAAATTTGATACATCTAAGGACAAACCGATTAGTAAACCTACACAAACCGTTGCCTCTGCAACGCGTAGTACAAAGGCTGGTCGTAAATCAGTGAGACTCACATCGTCTCAAGTCGCAATAGCGAAAAAATTAGGTGTGCCACTAGAAGAATATGCGAAACAACTTATGAACACGAAGGAGGTATAGGCATATGGAAAAGAAACAACCAACTCGTGCGAGCCAAGCAAAGAAAAGTGATTCGACAAAAGTTGAAACACAAGCAAAATCGGTAACTCCAAAAGAGAGACCAAAAGTTTGGACTCCACCATCGTACTTAGATACGCCCAACGCGCCAAATGGCTACAGACACAGATGGGTCAGGGTAGAAATCCTAGGATTCGTCGACACGAAAAACATACAAGGACGCTTAAGATCCGGGTATGAATTAGTTCGAGCTGACGAGTATCCAGAAGAGGACTTCCCAGTAGTTGCAGACGGCAAATACGCAGGGGTTATCGGGCACGGAGGCCTAGTGCTGACTAGGGTACCTGAAGAGATCGCGCAGCAAAGAAGTGAGTACTATGCTCAACAAGCACAGGATCAACAAGCTGCAATTGACGTCGATCTAGCTAAGGAACAGCATAAGAGTATGCCTATCAATGTTGATAGAAATACTCGTGTAACCTTCGGTGGGACGAAAAAGTAAAATTTTTTAGAGACCAGCGAAATAAACAAACCGTACTGGAGGCCCGTAAGGGCAGGTACATATAAGGAGAAATGACTATGGCTAATAGTTCATCGACTGGTTTCGGTTTGAAACCAATTAAAAAAGTCGGTCAGAATTACGACGCTGGTGGTCTAGGTGAGTACCCTGTAGCAGCTTCGTCTTCAGCTATCTACAACCAAGATATGGTTGCGATGGCGGCGACAGGTTATGCAGCAGTAGCTGCAGCAGCTACTACACACAACCTAGGTTCACTAAACGGTGTGTTCTATACTGACGCAACAACTAGTAAGCCAACATTTCAAAACTATCTTCAAGGCTCTAATACAGCTTCTGATATAGTTGCGTTTATAACTGATGACCCGAATCAGATCTACGAAGTAAGATCTAACAATTCAGGCGCTTCAGCTCAAACGGATGTTGGTAATACAGCTGAAATTTCATATTCAGCTGGAGCAAGTCCAAACTACGTTTCTAGAACAACTCTAGATGACAGTACTTTGGCTACTGCTACACAACAACTAAAAATCGTAGGCGTATCAAGAGATGCTGACAATGATGATTTAACTTCTGCAAACGTAGTTTGGAGAGTTGTTATCAATGAACATTTCTTTGGTGCTACTACAGGTATCTAATAGGAGTATATAACTATGGCAATATCACGTAATCAACTAGTCAAAGAACTAGAGCCAGGTTTGAATGCCCTATTCGGCCTGGAGTATAAACAGTATGAACAAGAACATGCTGAGATATACACAACT
>VMHT01133036.1_pt1 | contig 12511 bp, 10 predicted proteins | sample 4693611 | NCBI WGS metagenome assembly VMHT01 (sample SAMN12280063, study PRJNA550983) | marine metagenome | isolation source: seawater sampled from same location over 5 years 0.02-0.2 micron viral filtrate | place: USA: collected off the coast of southern California halfway between the port... ...
ACCGTCTTTAATGCGAGTGTTTGCCTCTGGTGATGAGATGGTTAAGTTTACACCTCACGGCCCGGAAGACGTAGAAGCGGCAAAACAGGCCACGGATTACGTCAACTACGTCTTTACAAAAGATAATTCGGGCTGGGAGGTTCTTTATTCTTGGTTCCATGATGCGCTTTTACAAAAGAACGGTATTGTAAAAGTGTGGTGGGATGAATACGAAGAAGAAAAAAGAGAAGAATATCGAAATCTTGGCGACCTTGAGTTTGAATATTTAATCTCAGATGATGGTGTAGATGTTCTTGAGCATACTGAAATGCAAGGCCCAGAAGGTATATACCATGACGCTGTTATCAAGCGTAGTAGTTATGATGGAAGAGTCCGTATAGAAAATGTACCACCCGAAGAATTTTTAATTTCCAGAGAAGCAAAGTCAATCAAGGATGCTAGGTTTGTTTGTCATAGAGTTAAAAAGACTTTATCAGAACTTAGAATAATGTACCCTGATGATGACTTTGGTGTTGAGGATTTGGGTGGCGGCGATAACATGATGGACTTTAACGAAGAGCGTTTAGCCCGTTATCAGTTTGATGACTCAGATAGTATGGCTGGAGTATTAAGCGGAGGTGAAGAAGAAGCGTTAAGAGAATATTATCTACACGAATCATTTATTAGAACAGACTTTGATGAAGACGGTATTGCAGAACTAAGAAAAGTTTGCACTGTTGGTGATTACGTTTTTTCTAATGAAGAAATTGATTACACTCCGTTTGTTTCTATTACGCCGCTAAAAATCCCACATAAGTTTTTTGGGTTATCAGTAGCAGATCTCGTAATGGACTTACAGTTAATCAAGAGTACGCTTATGCGTAACCTGATGGACAACGCTTACAATCAGAACTTTGGTAGATATGCAGTCCTTGAAGGTCAAGCGAATCTGGATGACCTTTTAACCCAGAGGCCGGGGGGCGTAGTACGAGTTAAATCCCCCAACGCTGTTACTCCTTTGGCTACCCCTCCTCTTGAACCTTACTCATTTCAGATGTTAGGATATCTTGATGAGGTAAGGGAATCACGTTCAGGCGTAAATAAAAACACCCAAGGCATTAATGCAGACGCTTTAACATCGCATACTACGGCTACCGCTGTCAATGCTGTAATGACTAACGCTCAGTCAAGAGTAGAGATGATTGCAAGACAGTTTGCAGAAACTGGTGTTAAAGAGTTGATGAATTATATTTATGAACTTTTAATCAAGTTTCAAGATAAAGAAAGAGTAGTTATGTTGCGTAATCAGTGGATTCCTGTACGCCCTGATAGTTGGTCAGACAAAATGGATTGCACTGTATCTGTAGCATTAGGCAATGGATCAAAAGATCAACAGATGGCCCATCTTTCTCAAATGATTCAATTTGCCGCACAAGCTATGCAGGGTGGTCTACCTATTGTAACTCCGCAGAATATGTACAATCTTGGCTCCGCATTGGTTAAGGCTATGGGGTATCAGAATGTTAATGATTTTTTAACACCTCCTCCGCCCCCGCAACCTGAACAACCAAAACCACAAGATCAAACGGCTATGATGGAACAGCAGATTAAAATGAAAGAGTTAGAAATTAAACAGGGAGACTTACAAGTTAAAATGATGAAAGTCCAGCAAGATGCACAAGAAGCCGCTGTAGACGCTCAACTTAAAGCCGCTGAGTTAGCCCTTGAAGAAAAACAAAACCGTGGAGTAGCACTAGGATAATGAGCCTTTTAAGCCCGTTTAAAGATGAAGAAGATGCTATGCGTTGGTATTATAATACCCATAGTGTTCCGTATTTTAATGAATACTATGATTCTGATATTACGCAAGAAGAATTAAATCAATTATCAAACCAATTTCAACCTCCACCTACAACTTATCCCGGCCCTTTTTATCCAGTAGTAGAGGGTGGAATTATAGACCCCGGCCCTGTTGTTAGCGAACCAACCTTTGCTTCAGAAGGGGAAACATTTGATATGAAAACAGCGGAAGGGTATGAAGCATATTTAAAAAGTTTAAGTCCAGCGCCAGAAACTACACCAGAACCATCGCTACTTAGTATGTATTAAATTAGGAGAAAAATGAATAGAGATATAGAACACGCTAAACGCCTTCTTAATGACCCTCTATACAATGAATCATTTGAAAAATTAGCAGAAAGTATTTATAACACTTGGGCGCACTCAAGTGTGAACGATGTCGAAAGCCGCGAACAATGTTGGCTTTCATTACGACTCCTTGAGCGACTACGCCTTCATCTAACCAGTATTGTAGAAACCGGAGAGATGGCGGAAAAATTTAAGGAATACCACATATAAGGAGAATTTGTTATGGCGGATACCATTGACCCGCTTCCAGTAGTACCCGGTAGTATTGCCGAAGCACAAAATGCTTTTCTTGGCTTGATGGAACCTGAAAAGGAAACCCCGGAAACTGAGCAGAGCGCCCCTACGGAAGATGTTGAAGAGTCTACTGAGGAAACTCAAGACGAACCATTGGAAGAGGATGTCCTTGAAGAAGAAGCCGAAGAGGAATCTGAGGAAGAATCTGAAGAGGAAGAGTTAGACGAAGACGAATCCGAAGAGGAACCTGAATTTTATTCCGTTAAAGTTGACGGTGAAGAACTTGAGGTAAGCCTTGACGAACTTGTTAAAGGGTACTCCCGACAGTCTGACTATACTCGTAAAACGCAAGAACTTGCAAGTCAAAGAGATGAAATGGCTCAACTGCAAAAACAGTGGGCTAATGAAGTTTCACAGGCACAGGCGGAGCGTCAGCAGTACGTTGAAGCACTTGGACAATTTGTTCAGCAGTCTATGGTTGGTTTAGAGCAGTATGCAAATGTTGATTGGGAAAGCCTCAGAGAAGAAGACCCCATAGCATTTGTTACCAAAAAAGAAGAGTTCCGCGATGCTCAAGAACGTGTTAGGCAAGCGCAAGCCCAACAAGGAATAGAAGCGGAAAAACAAAAAAAGGAGTTTGCTAAAGTCAAACAGATGGCCCTTCAGGAAGAACACAAAAAGTTAATAGCCGCTGTGCCTGAATGGAACGAGCCTGAAAAAAGAAATGAATTAGCAAAAAACCTTTCTTCTTATGCTTTATCCCAAGGTTTTAAACAAGAGGAACTTCAAGAGTTAATTGACCATAGATCGTTAATCGTTCTTATGAAAGCGCAGAAATATGATGCACTTGAAAAGTCTGATGTTAAAGCGAAAAAGATTAAGAACAAACCCAAGGTTGTCAGGTCTGGCAAAGGTTCTACTAAGAAATCTGATGCTAAATCAAAACGTATTGCCTCAATGAAACGTCTTAAACAGACAGGAAGAGCGGAAGATGCCGCTAGTCTGTTTGAGGATTATGTAGAACTTTAACAAAGGAGTCATTTTATGGCAATCGCAACTAATACTAGGACTACTTATAGTGCCGTAGGCATTAGGGAAGACCTAAGTAATATCATTTATAATATCAGCCCAATGGACACGCCGTTTATGTCAAGCGTGGGCAAAGGGTCATGTGACAACACGTTGTTTGAGTGGCAGACTGATCAGTTAGCCGATGCCGCCGTGAACCAGCAACTAGAGGGCGACGATAGCATGAACGCTCTGGCAGTTGCGGAGCCTCGTCGTTTGCAGAATTATGCACAAATAAGTTACAAAGCAGTGCAAACGAGTGGAACGGCTGAGGCGGTGGATTTTGCTGGCCGCAAGTCAAGTCAGGCGTATCAACTTGCCAAACGTGCAAAGGAAATAAAAAGAGACATGGAAAAAATGTTGCTTTCTGAAGACCTTGCTGTTTCTGGCGCTACTGGCACTGCTCGTAAAACAGCGGCTGTGATGTCTTGGCTTGGTACTGCTTCGGCAGGAACGTCAAACATCATTGATGGTTCGGCTTCTCCTGTTGTTGGTATTGTTAATCAGGGTTCGCCTACTGCTGGCTATCCTAATGGAACGTCTGTTGCAAGTCCATCTGGTTCGGATGCAGTCTTGACGATGGCTATGATTAACCTTGCTATGCAACGTGTGTTTACGGAGGGTGGAGAACCTACTGAGATCATGTGTGACGCTACTCTTAAACAGAAGATTAGCGCCCTTGGTGGTTCTGTCATTGCTGATTTGCAGAAAGATGTGCCGGGTGCGGCTCCTGCTACCGCAGTCAACGCCATTGATGTTCTGGTGACTGATTTTGGTACGCTGAAGATTGTGCCTAGCCGTCTATGCTTGCCTAACCAGTTGTATTTCTTTGACTATGATTTCTGGTCAATTGACTATCTACGGCCCTTTATGACCGAAACTCTTGCCAAGACTGGCGACAGCGTGAAGCAGTTGATGATCGCTGAATACGGTCTACGCGCCAAGAATGGTTTGGCTAATGCGGCTCTTATCGGAATTAAAGACGCTTGATTAAATACAATAACACTCCTACAATTGTTGTTGAAGATAATGTGCTTTCACCTGATTTATGTGAACACATAATTAACCTTGCCGCAAATAAAGGGCTTGGTGATAATCTAATAAACCGTGAGGGTAAGTATATCCAAGACAAAGCAAGAACCAGTAAAGGTGCTTTCTTTGATTACGGTGACAACAATGTGTTAGACGGTGTTGTTGAAGCGTTGTCCGGTATGTGCGGTCTGCCTCCTACCCGGTTGGAACCTCTGAGTATTCAAAGGTATCAGCCGGGGCAGGAGTACAAACCACACTATGATGCGTTTCTCCCTGATGAAATGGGGGAAATGCCGAAATCTTCAAAGATAAAAGAAGGTGGGAATCGCTGTGTCACTATGATTGCGTACTTAAATGATGTACAAGATGGTGGTGGCACAGTTTTTCCTGTTTTGGGATTTGCCATACAAGCCGTACAAGGCAGGGTTCTTATGTTTGGAAACCTTGATGAAAATAAGATTCCGCACCCTGCATCGTTGCACATGGGACTGCCTCCAGAAAACGGAGACAAGTGGATCATAACTTTTTGGTTTCGGGAGAAAGATGTAATGGTTACTAAGAAAGAACTTAGGAAAGAATTGAAGTCTAAGAAATCTGTTAGCACTGAAAAGAAGCCTATAGATTATAAACTTCATGCAAAAAATGTTCATAATAAATTTAAAGCAATTACCGAAGATAGAGGATCAATGCCGCTATGAATTCATCTGGATGGAATTTTGACACTCCAGATTCTCGTCCTTGGAAACTGGACATCAATATTGATGGCACTGCAACTATTAACACTTACCAAGATGTAGAGCCTGTTATAAAAAGAAACAAACTTAACTTAAATAACTACGGTGACAAACTTACATTTGGTAAAGCGTCAGCAATGGGAACAGATGAAGGAGTAACCGTAGCGTCAATTCCTGTTAACGTCTGGGAGCAGTGGTGTAAAGAAACAGGTGACGCAATCAAGAAAGATAATAAACTACTAGCAAAGTATTTAAACGATCCTGATAACAAATATTTTAGGACTACACCGACGAGGATTTAATATGTGGTTATATCAACCTACATTTTCTGGTAACAATCAGTTACCTATTATCAATAATGCCGTTTGGTTTAAGAGCAAGAATAGTTAATGGCTATTAATACGTATTCAACTCTTCAGACGGCTGTGGCTAACTGGTTAGACAGAGATGATTTGACTGCCAGAATACCAGAGTTTATCGGGCTATGTGAGGCGCGGTTTAACCGCTCCTTGCGTATTCGCCCTATGGAGACTTTGGATACATCTATTTCGACTGTAGCGGGAACAAAAACAATAGCATTGCCAACGGGCTATGTTCAAATGCGTGATATACATTTAACTGGTGACCCACTTGTTCAGTTGCAGTATGTTACGCCTGAAATTATGAATCGTATTCATGCAGGCAGTAATTCTGGCAGGCCAGAGGTATACACTATTATTGGTGAAAACATTGTGTTAGGGCCAACGCCTGCTTCTGTATATACCACAAGTATATTGTACTATAAAACATTTGACGCACTTAGTGATTCTAGCCCAACAAACTGGGTTATTATTAATGCGCCAGATGTTTATTTGTATGGAACTTTGCTGGAAGCGGAACCTTTTCTTATGAATGATGCTAGGGTTCAACTATGGGCTACGGCATTGAATCAATCTATTAATACCCTACAGGAACAGGATAACAAGGATAGACATTCTGGTTCTGCTCTTAGGGTAATGAACACAAGCGGGTATTACTAATGGGATTAGAAAGCGCAACTTATTTAAACGGTTTGGTGAATACAAACCCCGGCGCAACAGATAACGTATCGCAGGGCGACGATCATCTTCGTTTGATTAAATCTGTTATAAAGAATTCGTTTCCATCTGTTGATGCGGCGGTAAACGCAATTCATACGAGTGCTTCCGCACCATCTACCTCAATTTCAGCAGGGTTAATATGGTTTGACACAACCAACAACCTTATAAAAATAAGAAACGAGGCTAACGATGCGTGGATTACACTACCAATATCTCCGGTAACCTCTAATACTGTAGACATTGATGGCGGTTCTATTGACGGTACAGCCATTGGAGCGGCATCAGCATCTACTGGTAAGTTTAGTTCTGTAAACATTGCAGGAGATGGAGCAACAGTAACAGGAATTAAAGATGAAGATGACATGGCCTCCGATTCGGCTGTTAAACTTGCTACTCAACAGTCGATTAAGGCGTATGTTGATTCACAGGTTACGGCGCAAGATTTGGACGTTATATCTGACGGCGGCAATATCGACATTGATCTCGACTCAGAAAGTTTTACTATTGCTGGTGGCGAGGGTATTGACACTTCAGCGACAGGCACGACTCTTACAATCGCAGGAGAAGATGCGTCAACCTCCAACAAGGGTGTAGCATCATTTAACTCCGCTAACTTTGCCGCATCATCTGGCGAAATAACTATTAAAGATGGTGGTGTAGCCAATGCTGAACTAGCGGATATGGCGGCTAATACGGTTAAAGTTAGAGATGCTAATTCTAGCGGAGTACCTTCAGACAAAACTGTAGGTAATGGAGAAATCCTAATTGGTGATGGTACTGGATTTACAGCCGCCGCTCCATCTAGTGATGTATCTATGACAAATGCTGGTGCATTTACTGTTACAAAAATACAGGGAAATGCTATATCTTCTAATTCTCCCAGCAATGACCAGTACCTAAAGTTTTCTAGTTCATCTAATGAATGGCAACCTGTAAGTGTTTTGTCTCCTGACCGCCTTACTACTAAAGGTGACTTGCTTGTTTACAATACAGTAGACTCTGAAACAAGATTGCCTGTAGGCGCTAATGGTAAATATTTGAAAGCAGACTCTACCGCAACAAATGGTGTTGCGTGGGCTGATATTGCTATTGCTGATGATTCTATTACTCAGGCAAAAATTGCTGATGATGCAGTAGGCGCAGATCAACTTGCCGCTAATGCTGTAGTAAACGCAAGCATTGCTTCTGGCGCGGCTATTGATGCTACTAAGATTGCTGATGGTTCGGTTACTAGCGCAGAATTCCAATATATAAATACTCTTAGTTCTAATGCCCAAACTCAAATTGATTCTAAAGCCGCAGTTGGTAATGCTAATACATGGACAGCAGGACAGCGTGGAGAGATTACTGCCCTTACAGACGGCGCAACAATAACTATTGATATGGCTGACAGTAATAACTTCTCTGTTACATTAGCCGGTAATAGAACATTTGCTAACCCATCTAATGATACTGCTGGTCAAAGTGGAAGCATCTTTATTACGCAAGATGGAAGTGGGTCGAGAACGGCCAGTTGGGGAACCGATTGGGATTTTGCAGGAGGAACCGCACCTACATTGACTACAACGGCAGGAGCAGTAGACAGGGTTGATTACGTTATTAAAGACTCATCTAACATTCATGCAGTAGCAACGCTTAATTATTCCTAATGCCTGTATTTAATAATATACTTGCTGGATCATCTGGTCAGGCTACCGGCTACACCATTGACCAGTCGTTAAGATTTAATGATGATGATTCTGCTTATCTTAATAGAACGGCAGGAACAGCAACTTCTAATGATATTGGCACTTTTTCTTTTTGGACAAAACGTGGCAATCTTGGAGGCGGCAATTCGTTTTTTAGTAACCATAGCGATGCCAACAATAGAACTTATATTGGGTTTGATGCCGATACGATTACAATGTTTGGCAAAATATCTGGTTCAGCAAATGTAGAACTCTTAACGACTCCAGTTTTTCGTGATTCCGGCGCTTGGTATCACATTGTCATTGCGGTAGATGTCACCCAATCAACCGCTTCAAACAGAGTAAAGATTTATGTAAACGGAACTCAGATTACGGATTTTGGAACAGCAACTTATCCTGCTCAAAATACAGACCTTCCTTTATTTTCTAAAACAAACCATCAGGTTGGTGCATTTTTCTCATCGTCTATTGGAGACTACTATGATGGTCTTCTCAGCGAATACCACTACATAGACGGCCAAGCACTTACACCCGCCTCCTTTGGGGAATCAAATTCAGCCACTAACCAATGGCAAGCGATTGAGTACGAAGGTTCGTATGGAGATAACGGCTTCTACCAAAAATATGCCTCTACTGGAGGGCATACTTCTTTTACTTCTAGCGGAAGTTGGACTGCCCCTACCGGCGTTACAAGTGTTGATTATCTCGTAGTTGGCGGTGGCGGTGGTGGCGCTTCAGCATCAGGCGGTGGTGGTGGGGGTGCAGGAGCATTTAGGTCAGGAACTTTGTCAGTGACTCCCGGTACAACGTACTCCATTACTGTTGGCGCAGGTGGCGCAGGTGGATCAAATAGCGTAGGAGCAAACGGTAGCGATTCTGTTTTTTCAAGTATTACATCAAATGGCGGCGGTGGAGGTGGGACTTCAACAGGCTCTGCTAACGGAAACGCCTCTGGCGGTGGTGGAGGAAACGGAGGATCGGCAGGAGCAGGAGGCACTTATGGAAATGCGGGAGGTTCGGGAACCGAATCTCAAATAGGTGGAGGCGGTGGTGGTGCATCAGCCGCAGGCACAGCAGGTGTTGGCTCACCGTATTTCGGGTATGGTCATGGTGGCGCAGGAAGCGCGTCAAGCATTACTGGCTCATCCGTAACTTATTCGGGTGGCGGTGGAGGTGGCGTTGGCAGGTCAGGCGCAGGCGGTAATGGAGGCTCTGGTGGAGGCGGTGGTGGTGCGGCTACTAGTCAAACTCCGAGCAATGGAACAGCAAATACAGGAGGCGGTGGTGGCGGATCAAACGCTACATCGCAAGCAGGAGGAACAGGCGGCTCTGGTATTGTAGTTATTAAACCGGCGGCTGGTTTTGGCCTTGGACTTGATAGCAGTGGAAACGGAAATAACTTTACTGCTAATAATCTAGTTGCTACAGATCAGGTACTTGATAGTCCTAGCAACAATTTTTGCGTACTTAATCCAATTGATACTAATACTAGCGGAACACTATCTGATGGCAATTTAGTAACTTCGGGTAATGCAAGAGTTACTATGCAACCAGAATCCGGTCAATGGTATTATGAAAAAGATGGTTCTGGCGTTTCAGTTAGCGGAGCATTTAATCCATCTTTGACAAGCGGAACTTACAACTTTGGATCAAGTGGCACAGGTGGCTACTCTGACGGTAATGGAAAAGGTAATTTTGACAATGCAGTCCCGTCTGGTTACTTAGCGGTTTGTTCCGATAACCTTAGCGCAAGCATCTCTGATCCTACGGCTTACTTTAATACGGTGTTGTATACAGGAACCGGTTCTACAAACGCAATTACTGGGGTGGGATTTGCCACTGATATGGTGTGGAATAAAAGTAGGTCAGCAACTCTTGAGCATCATCTATTTGATACTGTTAGAGGCGCAACAAAATATTTTTCTGTTGCCCAAGCTGATGCCGAGGCGACTGATGCTAATTCATTGACTACATTTGGTTCAGATGGATTTACTGTTGGTTCTTCAGCAACAGATAACCAAACATCAGGAACTTACGTTTCATGGAACTGGAAAGCGGCATCTTCTAATACATCAGTAAGTGCAGGAAGTATAGATGGAACTAATCCAACTATTGCTTGCACAAGAAGAACAAACACTACTGCTGGATTTTCAATTGTTTCATATTCTGGAAGTGGGTCAGCCGGTGATACAGTTGCACATGGATTATCCCAAACGCCAGACCTAATCATAATAAAAAACCGAAGCGCAATTACAAATTGGGTGGTAAATAGTCCAAGCATTGATAGTGCATTTACAAAATGGGCATTGAAATTAGATCTTACTGAGGCTATATCTACAGATAGTACGATATGGAATAACACTGCTCCAAACTCTACAGTATTTACGCTAGGCACTGCCGGAGAGTCAAATAGAAATAACCCTGATAATTACATAGCCTACTGCTTTAATTCAGTAGAAGGCTACAGCAAGGTAGACAGTTACACAGGCAATGGAAACGCAGATGGAACTTTTGTGTACACCGGCTTTCGTCCTGCTTTTATTTTTATAAAGCGAGTTACTTCTGCCGGTAGTAACTCATACATCGTAGATAACAAACGAATTGGTTACAACAGTTTTGACACCTCCACGGACAACGGATCAAACAAGTATTTGTGGCCCGATTCAAATGCCGCTGAAGGAAACGGAACCACTGCAAAAGGCACTGGCATAGACCTTGTTTCCAACGGTTTTAAATTTAGAGGAAACAGTAGCGACTATAACGCCAGTGGGAACGATTACTTGTTTTATGCAATTGCCGAATCACCATTTAAAACATCTAACGCGAGGTAAATATGTGGTATAGCGAAACAATAGGAACAATAAGAACGCCTCGCGCTTTAACTGTTGATGGCGTACAGCATCCGTCGAATATTTTTAGAGCATGGTCGGCAGAAGAGTTAGAAGAGATTGGAATTTATTCTCTTGAGGTTATTACTCCAGACTATAGATATTACAACACTGGCGCAGAAAACTTTGAAAAGAAAAGCCGAAGAAATCCTGATGGGACTTTTGCAGGAGGCGCTGATTACTACGAACTAACTTACGACACTACAGAAAAAAATGTTGATGATCTCAAGGCAGACCTGATTGCAAAGATTAAAGCCCATGTCGGTTCGTTGCTTGCACCATCAGACTGGATGGTAATTAGGGCTACTGACGGTGGCACGGCTATGGTAGAGGCATGGATAACCTACCGTAATGAGGTTCGCGCTCACGGCAACAGCCTTGAAAATGGAGTAGAAGCGTTTGCATCTGTGCAAGCAGTAAAGAACTTTCAGAACCATGAGGTACAGGAAGAGCGATATCTTTCTACATACGACGATGAAGGCGTTGAAACAATTGGGCCGGATACTCATATAGTAGATCGTACCGTAGACAAAACTTATTGGGGTTGGCCTACGGCTCCTGACGCAGAGGTTGATCCTTATCACGTTAGGTATTTGTAATGGCAATTATACCTGTTGACAATCTAGGTCAAGTAGGTATTGTAAAGGATATTGCTCCTTTTCAACTACCCCCTAATGCTTGGTCAGATGGAAATAACATACGAGTAGAACATGGCGCGATTATTAAATCGCCGGGATACTCATCGGTTATTGAAACCTGCCCTATTGCGCCATACTATATTACACAGTTAAAGGCAGGCACAGCAGAGTATTGGGTAGTAGCAGGGCTGACAAAAATATACGTTCATAATGGAACTACTTGGACAGATATTACCAGAACTAGCGGTGATTATTCTTCTACGGCGGCAGAAAACTGGACACACACTGTAATTGGTGGTGTGCTTGTAATGACCAACTTTGTGGATGATCCACAGGAATGGCCTTTATCATCTGGAGTGCCTTCTGTATCTAACAAAATGCAAGACCTGTCCAACTGGCCTGCAAATACAGAGTGTAAGTCACTAAGAGCATTTCGCTCATTTTTGATTGCCCTTAATGTAAAAAAATCTTCAGTACCCAACTCAAGGGTAGTTAAGTGGTCAACAGAAGCCGCTATTAATACTGTTCCAAGTTCTTGGGATGAGACTAGCGCTACGGTTGATGCTGGTGAATTTTCTTTAGAGGATACTAAAGGAGCTATTCTTGACGGTCTTCCCCTTCAAGATACTTTTATGATTTACAAGGAAGATTCTATTTACGCTATGACGTATGTGGGAACTCCTTTTATTTTTGCGTTTCGTCAACTATCTCCAACAGTAGGAGTTTTGGCTAAAAACTGTGTTACCGAGTTCGACGGTGGACATTTTATTTTTGGCAACGGCGATATGTACATTAATGATGGTCAAAGAGTAAAAAGCATTTTGCCCCATAAGATGAGAGACTACATTTTTTCATACATTGACGGGGATCAATACAAGAAATCATTTTGTGTTACGGACTATAACAGATCAGAAGTGTTAGCCTGTTTTCCATCTGCTGATAACCAATCAAACCAGTGTGATAAAGCCCTTGTATGGAACTGGGTAAGCAATGCTTTTTCTTTAAGAGACTTGCCTGACCTTG
>VMHT01212770.1_pt1 | contig 12509 bp, 8 predicted proteins | sample 4693611 | NCBI WGS metagenome assembly VMHT01 (sample SAMN12280063, study PRJNA550983) | marine metagenome | isolation source: seawater sampled from same location over 5 years 0.02-0.2 micron viral filtrate | place: USA: collected off the coast of southern California halfway between the port... ...
GTATAATCTGCTGGTGGTATAATTATTCCATCTAGTATTACTAGCAAACTGTGAACACTATGATCTGCTGGAATTGTATATGTAGTTAGAACACCATTTCCTGTGTATTGATCACTGGTATATGTTAGTGCAAGTTTTGCATTTGTTACTGTACCATCACTAGGTGCACCAATATTGTTTAGTATTCCATATCCTCTAGCTTCGACTATTTGTCCATTGCTAGGTGTTCCGCCTAGTGTTAAACTTGTACCACTTACTGTTATATTACTATCAAGTTGCGGTACTCCGTCTACAAAAACCAGTAAATTTACCGACGAACCAGGATCTTGACTAAGTGTAAAACTTGCTGTTCCGCCATTTGCAGTAAATTCATCTACAAAGCTACTCGTAGTATTGAGACTAGTCGGTCCAACTAAACTTGGTTCATAACGTCCGGCACTTTGATTATAAATTAAAACTTTACCATCAGACAAGTTATTATTGACAACATCATTTAACTCGTGTATATTTTTTGTTCCAAAGTCAGTATTAAAGTTACTGGTTGCATAACCATCTCCAGCAACAAACTTACTGCTTGAACTGTTATAAATTATTATCTGACCATCTGTAATACCAGTTGTATCAATTTTTGTAGCAAAATCTGTATCAAAGTTTGTTGTACTATAAGGAACAGCTGGTATAAATTTACTTCCATTCCATGACAATATATCACCTGAACTCGGAGCACTAGTTGTTATATCTACATCAATTAGTGAACCAACACTATGATTGTTTATTGTACTAGTTGTCGTTGAACTGGTAGCATTACCTGATAAATTTCCGTATACATTCGCAACATTTAAATCTCTATTAAAGTTCCATCGATCATCTGCACTCGAGTATGTAAGTGTTGCACTAGCACCATCGATTGTGATACCTGCACCATCTGCATTAACTGCACTACCTGCACCACTAGCTATAGTAATATTAAGGTCATCTACGTCTAATTGGGTACTATTTATAGTGGTGGTTGAACCATTAACGGTAAGATTACCGTCAATGACTGCATTACCTGACATATGCAAGTCTTTCCACTTTAGTGTTGTGCTACCTATGTCTCTTAAATTAGTTTGATCAGGTAAAAGATCAGTTGCAAAAGAGGATCCAACAGTTGCGTTAATTGTAAGTTGGTCATTAGCATCATCATAGTTGATTGTAATATTGTTACCAGCTTGTAGTAATGACCCAACTCTATCATCAATGCTTTCGTTAGATGCATACAAGTTACTTGTACCTTGCGGTACATCATCACTGTCAAATGCAGTATTAACACGGATCAATGCTTCCCAACTTCCAGAAGTTGAATTAAACTGCCAGCCTCTGCCTAGTGCTACGAATGTTTGTCCATTGGTTGGATTTGTAGGAAAATTTATTGCCATGTTATCTCATTATGCTCCAGTTCCACCATTTAGTGCTTTTACAACTGTGGCTAATCTATCAACTGCTTCTTCAATAGTTGTTGGTGCAGTGCCGTTCCAATCAGATGTTACTGCTGGTGAATAAGTGTAACTGCTGGAAAATCCTAATTGTCCATTACCATCTGTTTTTAAAAATTGATTAGCTGTTCCGTCCGAAGTTGGAAAGTTCATTCCGCTTAAAACAATAATGCCCGGACCATTAGGTTGAATTACAATATTACCACTGCTAGAACTTACAATGCTGTTTCCGTTAACATCTAAATCTCCACCAAGTTGTGGTGTAGTATCAAGTAATAGATCCGCAAGTCCTGCTGTAAAGTATTTGTTTGTTGAGCCTTCAGGTAAGTCATCTGTATTAACTTGATTTGTTCCTGTACCAAAATCAATGTGTGTATCATTAATGCTATTAGCAGTTGGTGTGAACACAGGAGTTACTGTGCTTATGCTTGTTATATGTCCTTCTGCATCTACAACAATCGCCGGAATAAGTGTTCCTGCTCCATAAGAACCAGCAGTTACACCACTATTGCCACTGTGTACATTAGCACCGTTAATTTGTGTTGCACCTGTTGCATAATCTATTGTAAATTTGTTTAAGCTGGCTCCAAATGCAAGATCTCCGCTTGCGTCAATTTGCATACGCTGAACACCTGCTGTAAAAAAGTCTATTTCATCATTGTCAACACCTGATTCAAATGCAATTCTCGTGTCACCGTCACTGTCTTCGGTTGCTTCTGTTCCTGCTAATAGTTTTTGCCATCCATTTCCACCACCATGATAAAATTCCATGCCATGAATAGATGTATTGTATCTGAACATACCTTGTGTAAGTCCTTGAGCACCAGTAGGTCTCTGTGCAGTAGTTCCCATTGGTCCTACAAATGCTCCTGTGCCTACTGCACTTAATGTTGCACCTGTCCAAGTTAATGTACTATCACCAACTAATTTACCGTTAACATTTGCATAAGGAATTTGTGTTGAAACTACATTTTGAGCTGTTAAGCTAGTAGCTTCTAAGTTACCTGATCCGTCAATACTAATTAATGTGTGGTTTGATAATCCTAGTTGTGGAAGTGTAATAGCAACTATCTCACCAGTAATGATAACATCAATTTGATCGCCGTTTTGTGGTGTTGATTGAAAGGTAATTATTCCATTTGTTTCAGTGTAGTCGTTTGTGTTTTGCATCAACACACCGTTTAAAAACACCATGCTAATAGTGCCATCGCCTGCATTAGGATCAAAGACTGTCTGTGATCCATTAGCTGTAAAGTTTACAGGAATAAAACCTGTGTCAGCACCACTAACAACAGATATCCATTCACCGCCTGTATATACATAAAGTTCAGCAGTAGTACCCGTATCAAACCAAAGGTCACCAGAAACAACACCAACAGTTGGTGCATTATTTTGATAATAAGCTGTTCCGCTACCTTGTGCAATAGTTTGGAATGTTGCATTACCTTGAGCGTCTAATACTGGAACTTGCCCAGTTGTGCCTCTAGCAGTTGGCAGTTTATAAAATGTTGCACTGTTAGGATCACCAATTATAAAGTCACCATTGCTGTCTATTCTTGCACGTTCAGTACCTGCTGTAGTAAAACGTATTTTATCTTCGTCTGCTACAGTTTCGACTTTAATATGTGTATCAGCATCTTGGTCAATAATTGCATCGCCTGTGCCTCCACCGCCGCTACCTGTAATAGTAATAGTTTTAGTTGCGCCTGTGCCTGTTGCAGTAACACCAGGTCCTACAAAATTAATTGTAGTAGCCGCAGTAGTTAAACTTGTACCTTCATCTTGAATAGTAATTGTACCGCCTACAGTACCCCAACTATAATCTGTACCATCATATATTAATGCTTGTCCAGTCGAAGCAGTGTTTAGATTTAAGTGTGTATCTACATCTGCATCAGTATATCCAGCATTGCTTACCCAATCATAATCACTGCCATTCCAACTTAGTACTTCGCCAATTTGTGCTGTAGCTTGATTTAAATGTGAGTCTACATCGCTATCGCCATATTGTGCCGCACCTGAAATAGTAATTTTATCTGTAATAGCATCTGTGGTAATTGATATTCCAGTTCCTGCTACTAGTGTAAGTGTATCTCCTACTTGATCTGCTTCTACAGTAGTTTGTCCTGCTACTGCGATTTTATCAAATACATTTTGAGAACCTCCACTAACATCAAATCTTATACTATCGTTGTTTGAATTAGTTGTAATAGTCATGCCAGTACCAGCAATCATTGTAATGGTATCTGCAACGTTATCTGCAATAATTGTATTTTGTCCACTAACTGCAACTTTATCAAATACGTTTTGTGCAGTTCCGCCACCACCGCCTACTGTTTGTACTGTAATTTCATTGGTAGTGTTGTTGGTTGTAATTTGGATACCAGTACCGCCAACAAATGTTATATCATCAGTTGTACTAGTTGCTGTAATGTCTGGTTGTCCACTTACTTTTACAGTGTTAAACAAGTTTTGTTCAGGAGCATCAATAGTAAGTGATCCAGTAGCATTGTCAGTTGTGAGTGTAACTCCGCTACCAGCAACAAATGTAAGTGTATCTTCAGCTATGTCAGCAATAATATCGTTTTGCCCATTAACTGCGATAGTTTTAAATGCTTCTGTTACAGGAGGTGTTGTGCCTACTTCTACCCAAGCTGTACCATTATATACTTCTGCTTTGTTAGTTGTTGTGCTAAAACGTAACATACCTGTTTGTGCAGTACCAGGTCTTTCAGCATCTGTACCTTGAGGCAGAATAAAAGATTGTGTACTTGTACTAGCATCTATAGTGCCACTAAGAAATAAATTTTTCCATGCTTTACCAGTAACACCTAAACTAAAAGTATCATCTCCGTTTGGTATAAGACTGTTATTGAACTCTGCATTGATATTGATGTTATCTGTATCAGCATCACCAATAGTAATATTGCCACCAATACTAACATTACCTTTAATCTCAGCATCACCTTCAACGGTAAATTTACCAGTATCATCTATGCTTGCACGTTCTGTATTAACTGTGAAGAATTTAATAGTGTCATTGTCTAGAGGATTATCTACTTCAATAAACGTATCTTGGTCAGCATCAGTTACGCCGCCAATGTTTTGCCAGGCTGAGCCGTTGTAACCTTCGAATCTATTAAGTTGTGTATTAAATCTAAGTTGACCTGTTGCAACTGCCGCACCTTGAGGTCGTTGAGCTGTATTACCAACAGGTATCTTAATACTCCCGTTGGTATTAATGTTTAATGTACCACTCTGGGTGGTAATCCTATCTCTTTGATGATCTAAATTTAATGCCATGCATGTCTCTCACAACTGTTTTATATATTTAGTTGTTTGAGACCGACATTTGTTGGAAAAGCTCAGTAGCAAAGTCAAAGCAAATTTTAGCTTCGTCTGCCATACTGTCATCTAATTTTGTACGAATTCTATCTTTGAGTACACTGACTTCTTCGTCAAACTGATACATGGTTCCTGCACCAGGAGTGCGTTTAGCAATCATTTGTCCTCCACTTAAATCTCCCATATGACGTACATATATGTGTGCCATAAGTTTATTAGGGTCATCTTTGATAGATAACAAATGATTAGAATAACTTTCGACTACAGGATATATCGTTGGTTTATAATCTGTAAGCTGTGCTTCTAGTTCTAATATATCAGCATGTATTTTTGGAGCAATAATTACATCAGTTAGTCCGTGTAATTTTGCAAAGTTCTCTAAGAGATTGTATTGAGGATGTTGATTATGTAGGAAATCACAGTAACGATTGGCACTGATGCCGCCCATTAGTTCTTTCACAAAGTCTTGCCTTTCAGCATTTTTGTGATGTTCCCATGTTAGTTCTTTAAGATTACTCATACTTTAATGTAGCACACTTCTTAAATTTGTCAATCTCTTTGAATGTTCCAAGTACCACTAATACTCACACCTGCATCTATAGTGACATCTTTTGCAGTAATCTCTTTTGTACTATGACCGTATGTACCACCTTGATATATTACTCTAGCTGTAGCGCCTTGTAGTTTATTATAGTCACCATGCCCTGAATCTGTAGCACCAGCATCTTCTACACCATCATAAAAATCATTTGTAGTGTCTTGATTCTGTAGTGTTCCAAGCCATGTCTTAATATCAAATACACTCCAGTTTCTATTAAACTCTAAAATAGTTCCAATCATACCTGCCGCTACAGGACATGCACTACTAGTTCCACTGAATCTAGTATCTCTGCTAGCGTTAGGTGATCCGGATTGTCCATCACTCCAACTTGTATTACCAGTTTTACTTACATAAGTGTCATCGTATCTAGGAATATCAGTACCATAAGTTCCTACAGTTGCGGCAACACTTCCGTCAGCTGGTGAAAACAAATCAATATTATTTCCCATATCACTGTAATTCACTTTACGTTCTTTTGTACTACTAGCATACTGATCATCTAATGCACCTACATTTATCACTGGACTTGTTCTGTTACCAGATCTAACTTGTATATAATTATTCATGTTAATATGTGCTGAGCATTGATAGTGAAAGTTTATTCCACCTGTAGTTGATGCTGTACGTTGACTGGGTGTCCAAGTTACTGTACCATTGTCAGTTCCTTGATTAGTTGCAGTTGGGTACTGCACTTGATCTCCTGTGCCTGTACTTTGTGATGTCTTGATATAAAAAGGATGCCCGTTAGCATTTACAACAAAATTAATAGTATCTCCTCTGTTGATAGTTATAACAGGGTTTGCACCACTTACATTACCATTACGATCTGTACCAGTCATGCTGTAATAACTTGATCCACTATTAGTTACATTAATTGTAAATGTTTGAGGATCTCCCCAAGTTGATCCTGCATGTTGCGGAAAACCTGCTCTATTTGTTGTTGGCATAACCTGATATCCAAATTGATAAATGCCTACGCCGTCACCAAAATGTCCTGTACTACTGGTATGCCAGTAGTTATCATAGTCTGGATGATCCCATTTTGTTTGTTTTTGATTACTATTACCTGATGCAACAACTGTAATAACACCAGCATCTACCATTTCTTTAGCACTTGTAACTATACTGTTATCTAAGAATTCACTTTTCATTCTACCGCCATCGCCTGTGTCGCCTACATAACGCATAAATTGAGGTTTATTAGAATCTGTTGTGTATGATATTGCACTACCAGTTCTATGAAATCCATAACCTGAACTACTAGGAGTTGCTCTATAACCCCAACTGTTTGAACTAATAGTTGGATCTTTTGTTCCGTACTTTGGATTTGTTGGCTTTGCGAGATGGAATATTTTTTGAATGTCCCATACTTTTGTAAGTCCTAATCCATATCCACTGTACCCATCAATTACCCATTTGTTAGCATTGTAAGACCAACCATGTGTTCTGCCGTATATCTGACTAGCACACTGAGTACCATGTGTACCACTATAAGTGTTTGTATTAAAATCGCCTAATGCTCTTAGTCTTGTGTATGAGGATTGTACTACCACTGTTCCGTAACTTTGAAATGCGGCACTTCTGTTGTTTACACTTCCCCACCATTGCCTTGCTTCTGCTTCAGTTGGAACAATAGTTCCGTCCCATCTAGTTTCTAATCTACTTCCAGGAGCGGCATCAAACCAGTCTGGATCAATATAGTAAGGACTATCTAGCACAAGATCTAAGCAATCACAAATACCATTACCTGGTAATACGTTGCCGCCAACATAGTCTGTTGGTGACTCACTTGCTGGTCTATTGTTAATAAATTCAATATGTCCTATCCATGTACCATTGTCCATGCAAACAATATCAACATCTTTGCCTGTTCCATACTTTTTAATATTTTCAGAATTTACATCTGTTTCGCTTGCCCAAATATCTCTTTTTGCTTTAGGTCCATTTTCTCTTGTTATTCTCAACAGTTGATAACCACATCTACGCAAATCTGCACTAGTAGGAGTTGTTGGAAAATCGGAAGTAGATGCAAATCTGTTATGGTGCTTTACTGGTTCATTGTATCTATATGTATCTGTGATCTCACAATGTAATTCATCTTCGGGAGGTTGCGGAAACTCGTCTGGATTTCTATCTGGGTCTTTGTGAATAAAAGCAATTTGTGGATCTTTTTCTAATTCTGCCGCTTCTTCTTCACTTAACCAAAACACACCTCTTGTGTTACTGTGTAGTATGTCATCAGTTTGTTCTACTTCTCTTGCTACATAAGTTGGATCATCTGCATCACGCAAACTAGCATCTAATGCATCATATTGTTCTTTAGTATGTGTACCTAAATGATAATGAAATTCTGCCATGTTCTATCCTTAATGTAAATCTACCCAAGAGCCATTTGCAAAGCCTTGAAATTTATTTGTTGTGCTATTGTAAATCATATCTCCATCAGCGGCTGATAAAGCATTTCTTGCTGTAGTTGTAAAACTGTGTAGTTTCAAAGGAGTGTTTGCAATAGTTGTTCTTGTGGTTGCTTGTAGTGTAAGTGTACTAGCACTAGTTATAATAGGAGCGCCTGCTTGACTACTAGTAATTGTACCAGTAACTGTTACATCATCGTCTAGTGTAATTGTTGTACCGCTACTTGCTAGTGTACTACCAGTTACAGTAATATCACCTAAACTACCTCCGCTTGCTACAGAGTCTGCCGCCGGTGCCCAACTTGCACCATTATACTTTAGTACTTGTCCGGTTGTTACGCCTGCTGTACTAACATCTGTTAAACCGTTTAAGTTAGATGCTCCACCGCCACCTCCGCCAGGTAAATTAATTAACTGTGAACCATCTACTGCTGGAAGTTTGCCTGATCCATCTAGTTGTACAATATCATTTGCACCTATGCCTACATCAATGTCTAATGTTACTGATCCGGAAGTGCCACCGCCTTGTAATCCTACACCTGCAATAACTTCTGTAATGTCACCACCAAAGTTTGCACCACTTATACCAGTAAGTAGACTGCCATCACCTTGAAACTGAGTTGCTGTTACACGACCAGTGACTTCCATATTTTGTTTGAATTTTGTTGCCATCTAACTGTCTCCTATTAAACATATTTATTAGGAAACTACAAACAAAAACAGGACCCGAAGGTCCTGTTTCCGATATTTGAAAATACCTATTAGGTAAATGCAAGTTGACCGCTTGTAACTGCGATTTTGCTGAGATAATCAGCCGCGTTACCAAGTGAGCTAGCCTGGTTTGAAAGCTCTACATAACCATAACGTGTCATGAAGCTTACTACTGGCTCAAATGTGCCTGGGTCAAGTACTGTACCGCTTGACATCAACGGAATGTATGGGCAATAGAACGCCGCGGCGTCTGTTTCTGTTGCACCTTTGTAACCAACAAGTACGTCATCGTTAGCCGCATACTGGTTTACATAAATTCTCATTGTGCCATTCAAAGTACCTACAAATTTAGTATTTGTTGGTGCTTCAAAAGCGCCTTCAGTTGATCTTGCGAACGCTGAAGTTGTAGCACTTTGTAGTACTGTTAGTACTGTTGGGCTAACAACTGCCCAGTTACCAGCGCCACGTCTTGTTCTTGCGGCGATAGTGTTTGCATTCTTGTTAATAAGAACTGCAAGAGCGGCATGCTCGTCACCTACGAAAGTAGCTGTACCTGATACGCTACCTTGTGCGTATGTATCAGCGGCAGCACCTGCAAGTGAATTCAAGCTAGCAATGATTTCTTGGTCGATTTCAGCAGTAATCTCTTGGGCTAGTGCTTGCATGATTTCTGCTTCTACGTCCAATCCATGCATTGATTGTGCATCTTGAGCCGCTTCAAAAGTCCAGCGAGCTGATAGCTTTCTGGTTTTTGCTTCGACTGTTTGCTTCAATACTTGAATGCTGAGCTTCTTACCACCAGTACCTTCTAGTACTGATGTAGCATCTGCTCTGTTTGTTGTTGCATTACCTGAGTAACCAGTTGCAATCTGGAATGGGCTTAGTGCCTCATCACCAGCTACAGCTGAGTCAAAAGTTTCTGCATATCTTACTCTAAGAGTATGAATTTGACCAACAGGGCCTGTCATAGGCTGTACACCAACGATCTCGTTGGCGATAACTGTTGGCATGACACGTCTAATCACTGGAAGGATAACCTTGTTAAGGGTCGCAACGTTACCAGCTTGAGTAGCACCACTAGTTGCCGCCTCTGAGAGGTAGCTCTTAGTGTTCTCAAGTGTTGTTTCCATAACTTGCTTTTTCGTTCCAGTAAGACCGTCAGTTAGAGCGGCTTTAGTTTCGCTCCAATTTTCCATTAAATTGTCTGCCATTTTCGGTCTCCTTAACTTATACCGGCTAATTTTTGAAGGTAAACAATATCAGCTGTTTGCGATTCAGCTGATGCTGATGCTTCTGCTTTGTTTCCAGTGACTTCTGTATTAGATTCACTTAGTACCTTCTTAGTAGTTTTAGCGTCTTCCTTCAAAACTGAAGGTAGATACTTGTTGAATGCATTCTGTAGCTTGTCTGTTTTTACACTTTCAAGCAATGCACCCATGATTTCTTTGTGATCTTTGCTTAAAGGTTGCATCATTTCTTGCATAATTTGCTTTCTTTCTGCTGTGTCTTTAGCAATCCGTACAGTTTTTGCACTTTCTGCTATCATCACTTCCTTTTCAGCAATGGCTTTGTCTTTGCTTTCAATCTCACTTTGTAGACTTTCAACTACCTTGTTCAACTTAGAAACTTCTGTTCCTTCGTTGAGGTAACTTGACATAAACTCAGCGGCATATGTTTCAAATATCTTACGTCCAAATTGATTTTCTTTGGCTGTTTGAATATCTTCACGCAATGTATTAAGTTCGTTACGGATAGTATTTTCCATAATTCCTTCAATTTTGCCTGCGGCTGTTTTAATAAAGTCTGCCTTAGTTTGATTAATAACCTCTTTGCCTTCTTTGATCATTTTGACTTTTGCTTCAACTAGTGAGCGTTTGTCTTCATGAAACTCATTGAGCTCTTTGGTTAGTTGCTCCATGACGAAACCTTCCAACTTGGTCATGTTGTCGTCTTGAGCATTCCGATCGTTGCGAAGTTCTTGTATTTCCTTCGCAAGTGTTTCCATCACAAACTTATCAAGAACAACTGCATGTTCCTTCATGTGCTTGCGATAAGCAACACGATCTTCTGCGACCTGTGCTTTATCTTGCTTGAACTCTTCGAGTTCTTTTCCAATAACGTCACCGATCATATTATCCATAGCTTCGACCATTTGCTCTTTGTCATTTTCATAACGCTGTGCAAATTCTTCTCTAAGTTCAGCTGTGATTGACTCACGAGCTTCTGTTAGTTGGGTCTCCCAAGCTTCAGATAACGAAGATCTAACCTCTTCGGAGAGCGTATTTGAGTTTAATAGTTCATCCATTGCATGAGCCATATTAATCTCTCCTATATCTCAGGTTTTTAATAAAGTTAGTCACCTCTTCCTGGAGATAACGTTGTGCGCCTTTGTCGTGTCTAGTTGCTTCAGCGACATCCATCAATACATTGCCCCGGCTATGATTCATAATTCTTTCATAGATTGGATCGGGATAAGCACTAGGTGCACTCGGATTTGCAACAATATCGACTGTAATGATTTCGAAATCCTTTACTATGCCGTTATCGTTAACATTGCCACTGCCTCGGCTTGACACGCCTAAATGACACCCACTTTCAATAAGGGTTTTACAAATGTTTCCCATTGGAGTAGGTAATAGTTTTAGCTTGCCGATCCCATTTGCGCCATCAGTATCCATTTCAGTGATCATGTGTGATACACGATCTAAATTGATATTCAGGTCATCTGGGTGATCAGCTTCGCCTAATACACTATATCCACCTTTGATTTTTTCATTAATTGCTTTAACAGCGTTATGAATTTCATCTTTTGTGTAGATACGGTTGTTCTGATTGCGTACATCGCCTTCTATAAAAATACCCTTCATATACAAGCTCTTACCGTTACCTTCATCAACTGTTTCAGTAACAATATTTGCTTGATTAAAAGAAAGATGTTCTTTTAGCGAAATACTCATATTATTTTACGCCTTTCATTGGACTTTCTGATTTGACATTTTCGTCCTTGGCTTTTGGAGCAGGGCTCGGTGAACCAGCTTCTTGTGGACCGTCAACACCCATGTCTTTTGCGGCTGGAGCAGGTCGTCCTGACTCGTCGCCTCCTGGTGTGTGATGTGCTTTAGCATCGTTAGGTGCTTTAGCTTGTCCTGCTACTGGTGATGCTTTGTCAGCTGTGTCACTGTGTGATACATTAACCGCTGTCATTGTAGCGCCTTCTTCCATAGCTTCTACAGTATCAACTGCTTCTTCCATGTCATCGTCGCCTTCTTCTGCTGGCTCTTCACCTTGCATTTCTGCAAATGCGGCTCTAAGTTCAGCAATAGCATCTTCCACGTCATCCATTGCTTCTTCAACATCAGGTGAATCACCTTCTGCATCTGCTTCTGGTTCCATGTCCATTGCGAGATCCATTTCTGCATCTCCGTCATCCATGTCCTCATCGTCCATGATTTCTTCTTGGTCAATCTCTTCTTCGGCTGTTTCAATATCATCTAAGAAATCTTCTTCAGCATCAGAGGCATCAATCGCTTCTTCTACTTCGTCGTCCTCAGAATCATCGTCAGCTTCGTCAAGATCGATAGTTTCGTCTAGGTCTTCATCAGCAATCTCGTCTTCTACAATTTCATCATTCTCTTGTAGAGATGACCAATGATTTTTAGCTTTCTCTACAAACACGTTGTGAAGTAGATCAGCCGCTTTCTCTTGTTCATCATTAACGATATACTCGAGGACCTTTACTAAAGATTCCTTGTGTTCGCTCATATCATTCTCCTTAAAAAATTACAGGCTTACCAAGATGGTTTACATCTATATTTACTATACCAAGACGTTTTGCTTGGTAAAATGCCTAAAAAATGGGTATTTTATGAATATCTCTCTGAGATAAGTAAATTTTGCCTGAAAAATTACTGTGCCGGGGGTTTTGCATATATCTTTTTAATGCGTTCTATTCTAGTAGCATGT
>VMHT01190757.1_pt1 | contig 12503 bp, 24 predicted proteins | sample 4693611 | NCBI WGS metagenome assembly VMHT01 (sample SAMN12280063, study PRJNA550983) | marine metagenome | isolation source: seawater sampled from same location over 5 years 0.02-0.2 micron viral filtrate | place: USA: collected off the coast of southern California halfway between the port... ...
CAATACTCTATGTTTTTTGATCATTATTCAAAAGTACCTCAAAATGTACAAGATGAAGTAACTAAGAAGATTGCAGGATAATATGGAAAAACAGAATATTAGAATTAAACTTAGAGCTTATGATAATAAAATTTTGGATGCATCAACTGAAGAAATAGTTAATACAGTAAAAAGAACTGGAGCGACAATTAAAGGACCAATACCATTACCAACTAAAATTGAAAGATATACAGTATTACGTTCACCACACATCGATAAGAAAAGTAGAGAACAATTCGAGTCAAGAACTCATAAAAGATTAATAGATATAGTTGAACCAACTCCTCAAACAGTTGAAGCCTTAATGAAATTAGATTTGGCGTCTGGTGTAGACGTGGAGATAAAAATATAGTTATGAATGAAATAGCATTAATAGGAAAGAAAATCGGTATGACTAGAGAGTTTTACAAAACTGGTCAACTGGTTCCTGTAACTGTTTTAAAAATGGAAAAAGCTAGAGTTATTCAGGTTATTGAGGAAGATAAAAGGGGATACAAAGCTGTCCAATTAGGTTATGGAAAAATTAAAAGTTCTAAACTTACTAAAGCGATGAAAGGTTATTTTGTCAAAAAAAATACTGAAGCTAAAAAAAAATTAAAAGAGTTTAGGGTTGAAAGCACTGAGATTTTTAAAGAAGGAAATGAATTTGGTTTAGAAATTTTTAAAGACATAAAGTTTGTTGACACTAAATCAAAAACTATTGGAAAAGGGTTTGCTGGAGCAATGAAAAGACATAATTTTGGTGGTTTAAGAGCAACACATGGTGTTTCAGTTTCTCATAGATCTCATGGTTCAACTGGTCAAAGGCAAGATCCCGGTAAGGTGTTTAAAGGTAAAAAAATGGCTGGGCATATGGGTGATAAACTCAGAACAATGCAAAATATAGAAATTATCAAAGCAGATCTTGAAAATGAATTACTTTATTTAAAAGGCTCAATACCAGGTTCAAAAAATTCTGAAATTCTAGTTAAGAAATCAGTTAAAAATATTAACAAATTAACAATTGTTGAAAAAATTAAAGTTGCTGAAGACGCAAAAAAAACACCTGATAAAAAGAAAAAATAATGAAATTAGATAAATTAAATTTAAACGGTAAAAAAGATTCTATAGAGGTTTTAGATAAAATATTTTCAACTAAAATAAATAAAAAATTAGTAAACTACGTATTATATAAAACTAATGCTAACTACAAAGGTAGACACGCTAAAACTAAGCAACAAAATGAAGTCTCTGGACCCACCGCTAAAATATATGCTCAAAAAGGAACAGGCGGAGCAAGACATGCCAGTAAAAAGGCACCTATTTTTGTTGGTGGTGGTATAGCTCACGGTCCAAAAGGAGAATTAGCATATAAAAAGAGAAAACTTAATAAAAGTGAAAAAAAATTAAGTGTTGCATCTTTAATTACTGAAAAAAATAAAAATAAAAACTTACTCATTTTTAGTGACTTTAATAATGAGATTAAAAAGACTAAAGAAATGCATTCAATTATTAAAAAATTTGAAATTACCAATTCTTTAATAATACTTGATAAAAATTCAAAAGATAAAATAGAAAAATCTGCTAGGAATATTCCGAATGTTAAAATAACAGATGTAAATCACTTCAGTACATTTGATATTGTTAAATTTAAAAAGGTGGTTTTTACCGAAAGTTCAATAAAGGAATTAGAAAAGAGATACTCATAATGGATAAACTTCATTTATACGATAAAATTTTATCTCCTTTTGTCACTGAAAAAACCACTAATTTATCAGAACAAAACAAAGTAGTTTTCAAAGTTCCAGCAACTGCAAACAAAAAAAATCTTAAAACAAATATTGAAAAAATTTTTAAAGTTAACGTGACTAAAATAAATATTATTAATAAACAGAACAGAACTAAATTAACTAGAGGAAAAAAAGTTAAAGTATCTGGTTTTAAAAAAGCAATTATAACATTAAAAAAAGGTCAAAGTATTGATCTTACTACTGGAGTTTAACTAAATGGCGTTAAAAACTTTTAAACCTTATACAAAATCCACTAGAGGAACTATTTTAGTTGATAGAACTGGTTTGTGGAAAGGTAAACCTTTTAAATCATTGGTCTCACCTAAAAATGCCATGAAGGGTAGAAATAATAATGGTCATATTACTTCAATTAACAGAGCGGGTGGACATAAAAAAATGTATCGACATGTTGATTTTTATAGAAAGAAATTCGATATGCCTGCTAAAGTTGAAAGAATAGAGTACGATCCAAACAGATCGTGTTACATAATGCTGGTTAAGTTTGAAGATAATACCCATGCCTACTATTTAGCACCACAAAAAATTAAAATTGGCGACGTTATTGAAGATGGAGCAAAAAAAGAAATTAAAGTTGGTAACTGCATGCATCTTCAAGATATACCTGTGGGCATAAATATTCATAATGTAGAAATTCAGCCAGGAGGTGGAGGTAAGCTAGCGAGATCTGCTGGTACGTCAGTTACAATAAGTGGTTTGGATGGAAACTATAGCTTAATAAAGCTTGCATCAGGAGAAGTAAGAAAAATAGATTCAAGATCATTAGCAACAATAGGTGTTTTAAGTAATCCTGATCAAAAAAATATTAAAATTGGTAAAGCAGGAAGATCAAGATGGTTAGGTAGAAGACCACATACAAGAGGTGTTGTGAAAAACCCTGTCGACCATCCTCATGGTGGTGGTGAAGGTAAAACAGCTGGAGGAAGACACCCAGTTTCACCTACCGGACAATCTGCCAAAGGATTAAAAACTAGAGATAATAAGCGAACAGATAAATTTATAGTTAGAAGAAGAAAGAAGAGAAAGGATTAATTAATGGCTAGAGCAGTGTGGAAAGGACCATTTGTAGAGGAAAGCTTAATGAAAAAAGTTGATAAATATAAAATTGATCCTAAAAAAATTCCGATTAAAACTTGGTCAAGAAAATCAACGATTATTCCTGATTTTGTTGGAGTAAGTTTTTTAATTTATAATGGAAAAAAATTTATACCAATTACTGTATCAGAGGACATGGTTGGACATAAAATGGGTGAATTTGCGCCAACAAGAACATTCTTTGGTCATACACCGGCTGATAAAAAAGCTAAACCAGCTGAAGCAACAGATAAAAAATAAATATGAGTAAAAAAAAGAAAATAGAAAAGATTAAAGAAAAAACTGTAAGATCTATAAATAACAATATTAGATCAAGTGTAAGAAAACTAAATCCAATTTTGAGAGGAATTGTTGGAAAAAAAGTTGATGTTGCAATAAGAGATCTACAATTTTCAGAAAAAAGAATAACAAAAGATATCAGAAAAACAATTAGTTCAGCTGTTGCAAATGCTGAAAATAATTTTCAGTATAACATTGATAATTTAATAGTAAAAGAAGCGTATTGTGGAAAAAAAATTATAATGAAAAGATTTAGACCAAGAGCCAAAGGTAGAGCGGCCCCAATTTTAAAACCTTATTCAAGTGTTACTATAATTTTATCAGAGACAAAAAAAATGGAGAGTCATGGGACAAAAAGTTAATCCTGTAGGTTTTAGACTAGGTGTAAATAGAGGTTGGGACTCTGTTTGGTATGCTAAGAAAAAAGATTTTGGAAATTACCTTATAGAAGATTTTAAAATTAGAGAGTATATAAAAAAAAATGTCATTAATTCAGGTGTATCTAAAGTTATGATTGAGAGAACTGCTAACAAATGTTATGTAACGATTTATACTTCTAGACCTGGTTTTGTAATTGGAAAAAAAGGAAGTGACATTGATAAAATTAAAAATAATTTATCTAGGTTTACTAAAAATGAAGTCACATTAAATATAAAAGAAGTAAAAAAACCAGAAACAAACGCATATTTGGTTGCTGAAAATATTGCTCAACAATTAGTTAAAAGAATTTCTTACAGAAGAGCAATGAAAAGAGCCATGCAATCATGCATTAGATTAGGTGCTAAAGGCATAAAAGTATCATGCAGTGGCAGACTTGGAGGAAATGAAATTGCTCGAACTGAATGGTTGAGAGATGGAAGCATACCTTCTCACACACTTAGAGCTGACATTGATTATGCAGAGGCTGAAGCTTTAACCACTTATGGAATTATTGGAATAAAAGTATGGATTTATAAAGGAGAGGTATTTGCTAAAGAGTTTAGCCAAGAAACCAACAAAGTGACTCCAAAAGAGGGTAAGGAATAATATGTTACAGCCAGTAAGAACAAAATGGAGAAAAGCACACAAAGGTAGAATTCATGGTAATGCCACAAGAGCGAATTTTATAAATTATGGTGCGTTTGCATTGAAAGCCATGTCTCCAGATAGAGTGACTGGAAAACAGATTGAAGCTGCCAGAGTAGCATTAACAAGACATATGAAACGACAAGGTAGAGTTTGGACAAGAATATTTCCAAATATTCCTGTATCAAAAAAGCCTATAGAAGTTCGTATGGGTAAAGGTAAAGGTTCTCCAGAATATTATGCTTGTAGAGTTAAGCCAGGAAGAATTCTATTTGAAGTAGATGGAGTTTCAGATCAAATAGCTAAAGAAGCTTTATATAAAGCTTCAGCAAAATTACCGATTAAAACAAAAACAATTAAAAGATTTGTATAATGAAAAAGCAAGAAATTAAAAAATTATCTAAAGATGAAATATTAAAGAATATAGATAAATTAAAAAAGGATTTATTTAATTTCAGGTTTCAAAAAATTAGTTCTCAGATAACCAATCCTGCAAAAATTGGTGAAACAAAAAAAACAATAGCTAGATTAAAAACATCTCTAAAGGAAAAAATAAATGCCTAAGAAAATATTAACAGGAGTAGTTGTAAGTGACAAACCTAATAAAACAGTCACAGTTCTCGTTGAGAGAAAATTTTCACACCCTGTACTTAAAAAAGTAATTAAAGTTAGAAAAAAATATAATGCACATGATGAGAATAATAAATACAAGAATGGAGATAAAGTTTCAATTATTGAAAGCAAGCCTTTTTCAAAAAATAAAAAATTTGAGGTAATGGAGAATAATAAATAATGATTCAGGTTCAAACAGAATTGCAAGTAGCAGATAATACTGGAGCAAAAAAAATTGAATGTATAAAAGTATTAGGAGGCTCGAAAAGACGATATGCGAGTATTGGAGATACTATTGTTATAGCTGTAAAGGAAGCAATACCAAAAGGAAAAGTAAAAAAAGGTTCAGTGCATAAAGCTGTTGTCGTAAGAGTAAAAAAAGGAATTCATAGAGACGATGGATCTAAAGTGAAATTTGATAATAACGCTGCAGTTCTGGTTGATGATAAAGGTGAACCAGTGGGAACAAGAATATTTGGACCAGTTACAAGAGAATTGCGAAATAGAGGTCAAATGAAAATAATTTCATTAGCCCCAGAGGTATTATAATGATTAAAAAAGGGATTAAAGTGAGAGTTTTAACAGGAAAAGATAAAAAAAAAGAAGGGGAAGTAATTGAGATTGATAGAACTAATAACAGAGTAAAAGTAAAAGAAATAAATATCGTTAAAAAACATGTTAAAACAACTAAAGAGAAAAAGGGTGGAATTATTTCTAAAGAAAGTTTTATTCATATATCTAATTTAAAATTAATTGATGCTAAAAAAGCTAATAAAAAAACTGAGGCTAAAAAATAATGACTCCTAGATTAAAAGAACTATTTTTTAAAGAAATTCAACCATCACTTAAAACTCAATTTGGATTTAAAAATTTATATATGAGTCCTAAAATTGAAAAAATTATTTTAAATATGGGTTTAGGTTTGGATGGAAATGATGCTAAAATTTTGAAGTCATGTGAAGAAGATATGGCAAAAATAACCGGTCAAAAGCCAGTAATTACAAAATTTAAAAAATCAGTAGCAAATTTTAAGACCCGAAAAGGAACTAATGCTGGTTTAAAAGTGACTTTAAGAAAAAATAAAATGTACGAATTTTTAGATAGATTAGTTAATATAGCACTACCTAGAATTAAAGATTTTAGAGGATTGTCAGCAAATGGTTTTGATAAATTTGGAAACTACACATTTGGCATTAAAGAACATATAATTTTTCCAGAAGTAAGTTTTGATCGTGCTGATAAAGTAAGAGGATTAGATATAGTAATAGTAATCTCTTCTAAAAGTAAAGAACACAGCTTTGCATTATTAGAAAAACTAAATTTTCCATTTATAAAAAAAGGAGATAATTAAAAATGGCTAAATTGAGCTCAATAAATAAAAATAATAGAAGAATAAAGCTTTCAAACAGACTTTATAAAAAAAGAGAAAAATTAAAAAAAACAATTATGGATAAAAAGATTCCATTTGAAGAGAGGTTCAAAGCTCAACAAAAATTATCGAAATTACCTAGAAATTCTGCAAAAAACAGAGTTATGAACAGATGTCAGATAACTGGTAGACCTCACGGTGTTTATAGAAAACTAAAAATATCAAGAATCGCATTAAGACAACTTGGATTACAAGGAAAAATTCCGGGTTTAGTAAAATCAAGTTGGTAGAAAGGATTATATGAGTTTAAGTGACCCAATAGGAGATATGATAGCAAGAGTAAAAAATGCTCAAGCTAGAAATCATAAAAAAGTTGATCTGCCATCATCAAATTTTAAAACTAAAATTGCAAACATACTTAAAAATGAAGGATTTATAAAAGATTTTAAAGTTTCAGGTGAGGAAAATAAACCAATTTTATCATTAGAGCTTAAATATCATTCAGGAAACCCAGTTATTAGTAATTTTGAAAGAGTTTCAAAGCCTGGAAGAAGAATTTTTTCTAGTGCTGACAGTTTGCCAAAAATAAATAATGGCTTAGGAATTGCAATCGTTTCAACACCTAAGGGTGTAATGACTGACATGGATGCAAGAAAACAAAAAATTGGTGGGGAAATTATCTGTAAGGTATTTTAATTATGTCTAAAATTGGAAAAATAAATATTACTATTCCTGATAAAGTCAAAGTTGCTTTAGCAGGAAATATTCTGAATATTGAAGGACCACTTGGTAAAAAATCTCTAGATATTGACCTTGATATATTTAATTTAGAAATAAATGATGGAAAAGAAATATCAATTAAACCAAAAAAAATTGATCAAAATACAAAGCGTCTTTGGGGCATGAATAGAAGTTTGATTAATAATGCAGTAATTGGTTCAAGTGCGGGTTATGAGAAAATTTTAGAATTAGTTGGCGTAGGTTATAGAGCGGCTTTAAAAGGCAACCAATTAAATTTACAATTAGGTTATAGTCACGATATAAATTTTGATATTCCAGAAGGTATTAAAATTGCCGTTGAAAAACAAACTACATTAAAAATTTCTGGCTCGGATAAACAACTTGTTGGTGTTGTCGTTTCAAAAATTAAAACTCTAAGAAAAATTGAACCTTATAAGGGTAAAGGTATTAGAGAAAAGGGTCAATACGTGCTTAAAAAAGAAGGAAAGAAAAAATAATGAAATTAACAACAGAAGTTAGAAAACGATTTAGAGTAAGCAATAAAGTTAAAAAAGTTGCTTCTAAAGATAGATTGAGATTATGTATATCTAGATCTGCAAAAAACATTTCTGCACAAATTATTGATGATAGCAAAAATATTACTTTGTTATCTGCTTCATCGGTAGAAAAAGACATTAAGTCAGGCTCTAAAGTTAACAAAACTGAACTATCTAAAATTGTAGCTGAAAAATTAGCAAAAAAAGCACAAGAAAAGAAAATAACTAAAATTTTTTTTGATCGTAGAATTTATAAGTATCATGGACGAGTAAAAGTTTTTGCTGAAACTTTACGTAAAAATGGAATGGATTTTTAATTATGGAAAATATCAAAGATAAAAAAACTGACAATATATTAGAAAAATTAGTTCATATTAATAGAATTACAAAAGTTGTAAAAGGAGGAAGAAGATTTGGGTTTTCAGCATTAGTTGTTGTTGGTAATCAGGCTGGACGAATTGGTATTGCTCATGCAAAAGCCAAACAAGTACCTGATGCAATTAAGAAAGCAAACGAAATGGCTAGAAGAAAACTTATTCACATTCCTTTAAAAGAAGGAAGAACTATTCATCACGATGTTAAAGCTAAGGATGGGTCTGGAAAAATTGTATTGAGAGCAGCCACAAAAGGTACGGGTATAATTGCTGGAGGCCCTGTAAGAGCTGTATGTGAAGTCTTAGGTGTAAAAGACATTGTAGCTAAATCAATGGGAACATCTAATGCACACAATGTTATAAGAGCTACGCTTAAAGCTTTATTAAAACAAAATTCACCAAAACAAATTTCAGCAATCAGGAATAAAAAGATTTCTGAAATAATAGAAAAAAGAGGCTAATGACTACATTATTAAATAACCGAGAAAAGATTAATAAATCTAAAATGAGAGTTGGCAGAGGAATTGGTTCTGGAAAAGGAAAGACATCAGGGCGAGGTGTTAAAGGACAAAAATCGAGATCAGGTGTTGCTATTAAAAGTTTTGAAGGTGGTCAAATGCCATTATATAGACGTTTGCCGAAAAGAGGTTTCAATCCGATTTCAACTGATATGATTGCTATTTTAAATTTAGAAAAAATTCAATCTTATATTGATAAAAAAACCATAAATTCTAACGATGTTTTAAATTCAGAATTGTTAAAAAAACTTAAAATTATAAACAAGAATTCTACTAAGCTGAAAATTTTAGGCACTGGTGAAATTAAAGACAAAGTTAATATTGAAGCTAATTTAGCATCAAAATCTGCTGTTAAAAAACTAGAAAAAATTGGTGGATCAATACAATTGAAAAAATAGATCATTCATATATGAGTGCCTCATCTTCCTCTAATGATTTAAGAAACAGAATATTATTTACAATAGGTATTCTAGCTGTTTATAGATTTGGTACATTTGTTCCCTTACCAGGAATTGACCCTGAACAACTTAAAACATTAATGGATAGTAATCAAAAGGGATTACTAGGAATGTTTAATGTTTTTGCAGGGGGTGCTGTAAGTAGAATGGCAATTTTTGCTTTAGGTATAATGCCATATATTTCTTCAGCGATAATAGTTCAGTTACTTACTGGTGTTTCGGATTATTTTAAAAATCTTAAAGCACAAGGAGAGATAGGTAGAGCAAAAATTACACAAATAACTAGATATGGAACTGTATTATTAGCAACAGTACAAGGTTATGGATTAAGTGTTGGTCTAGAATCATCAGCTAATCTAGTTATAAATCCTGGTTTATTTTTTAAAATTTCAACAGTAACTACAATAGTTGCCGGTACAATTTTTTTAATGTGGCTTGGAGAACAAATAACTCAGAGAGGAATTGGAAATGGAATATCATTAATTATTTTCGCTGGAATTGTTGCTGAGATACCAAGAGCGTTAGTTACAACCTTTGAGCTTGGTAGAACTGGTGCTGTTTCAACACTTATGATTTTAATGATATTTGTTTTACTAATTTTAACAATACTATTTGTAGTATTTATGGAAAGAGCTTTGAGAAAAATTTTAATTAATTATCCAAAAAGGCAAATGGGTAATAAAATGTATGGAGGTGAGTCTTCTCATTTACCCTTAAAGATAAATAAAGCTGGTGTGATTCCAGCAATTTTTGCATCAGCATTATTATTATTACCAGTTACATTTTCTAATTTTAGTTTCTCTGATAATGACACTTTTTTAAATTTAAGTTCATATTTTACTCAAGGACAACCTCTTTATATGCTACTGTATGCATCGGGAATAATTTTTTTTACTTTTTTTTATACTTCAATAACTTTTAATCCAACTGAAACCGCTGATAATTTGAGAAAATATGGTGGTTTTATACCCGGTATTAGACCTGGAGAAAGCACAGCTATATATATAGAAAATATTTTAACAAGATTAACAACTATTGGAGCGTTATATTTAACTCTTGTTTGTTTAATGCCTGAAATATTAATAGCAAACTATCCTATTCCATTTTATCTGGGAGGAGCATCTATCTTAATTGTTGTTGTAGTTGCAATTGATACAGTAACTCAAATTCAAACTCGTTTAATGAGTGCGCAGTATGAACAATTAATTAAAAAAACAAAATTTGGAAGATAATTTTTGTGAACATAATTCTCTTTGGTCCTCCTGGTGCTGGTAAAGGCACTCAAGCAAAATATTTGGTTAAAAAAATAAATGGTTTTCAAATTTCAACAGGTGAAATATTAAGAGATGAAATTAGAAAAGATTCGGAAATTGGAAAAATAATAATCAATGATATGAGTGATGGAAAATTTGTAAGTGATGAAATTGTTAACAAACTTATAAAAACTTTAGTGTTTGATCCTCAAAAGAAAAATAAGTTAATATTTGATGGATACCCTAGATCAATAAATCAGGCTAAAAATTTAAATTTATTATTAGATGAATCAAATCAAAAGATAGATTGTATTTTTTTTCTAAATGTAAATAAAGAAACAATAATAAAAAGAATTGAAAAAAGAAAAATTATAGAAAAAAGATTGGATGATGAATTAAATACTATTCTAAAAAGATATGATACTTACATGGAAACTACTCGGCCAGTCTTAGATTTCTATTCTAAAAAACCAAATTTTCATGAGATTGACGGGACTCTCGAAATTGATGAAATAACGAGGAAAATAGACACTTTTATCAATGTTTAAGACATTGACTTTGAAAGATCTTATTATATAAAAGGCTCAAATTTATCACATAATTTATGGCTCGGATCGCAGGTATCAATATTCCACAAAATAAGCTTGTTCACATAGGCTTAACTTACATTTATGGCATCGGTGATAAATTTTCTCAACAAATTTGTTCCTCATTAGAAATACCAAAAGAAAAAAGAGTAAATGATCTAACAGATGATGAAATTCTAAAGATTAGAGAATATATAGATCAAAACTTTAAAGTTGAGGGAGATCTTAGAAGAGATTACTCAATAAGTATTAAGAGACTAATTGATCTAGCTTGTTATAGAGGTTCAAGGCATAGAAAAAAATTACCAGTTCGAGGTCAAAGAACCAGATGTAATGCTAGAACAAGAAAAGGTAAAGCAATAGCTATTGCTGGAAAAAAATTAACACCACTTAAAAAATAATTATGGCTAAAGTTGAAAAAGTAGAAAATAAAGATCAAAAAATTGAAAAAACTTCAAAAAAAACTAATAAAAGCTCTTATTCTAAAAAAAAGAAAGTTAAAAAAAATATTTTAAATGGAATTGCTTATGTTCAATCTACATTTAATAATACAATAATTTCAATTGCAGATACAAATGGTAATGTGCTATCATGGGCTTCTGCTGGTCAAAAAGGATTTAAAGGTTCTAGAAAATCAACACCATATGCTGCACAAATTGCTGCAGACTCAGCTGCTTCAAAAGCTCTAGATTATGGAATGAAAACTTTATCAGTTGAAGTAAAAGGTCCCGGATCTGGAAGAGAAACTGCTTTAAGAGCATTACAAGCTAGAGGATTTAAAATTTTATCTATTAAAGATACAACACCAATTCCTCATAATGGTACGCGACCACCAAAAAAAAGGAGAGTTTAATGGAAATTGAAAACGTAAATGTTAAAAATTGGAAATCATTGATTAAGCCTGCGAAATTGGATGTTAAAATTAGTGAAGACCTCACTCATGCAAAAATAATAGCTGAACCATTAGAAAAAGGCTACGGCTTGACATTAGGAAACTCATTAAGAAGAATATTATTATCTTCAATAAGAGGAGCAGCTGTAACCTCAATTCAAATTGATGGTGTTTTACATGAGTTTACATCCATTAAGGGAGTGCGAGAAGATGTAACTGACATTGTTTTAAACGTAAAATCTTTAGCTTTGAAATGTTCTGCAGAAGGAACAAAAAAATTAGTCTTAGATGCTAAGGGTCCAGGTGAAATTAAAGCTTCAGATATAACAGCTGTGGCTGATGTTGAAATATTAAATCCAGAATTAGTAATTTGTAATTTAGATGAGAATACAAATTTTCATATGGAAATGAATGTAAACACTGGAAAAGGATACGCACCAGCTGAACTAAATAAACCAGAAGAACCACCATTAGGCTTAATTGCGGTAGACTCTTTATATAGCCCAGTAAAAAAAGTTTCGTACTCTGTAAGCACTGCAAGAGAAGGAAAAGCTCTTGATTATGATAAACTTATTATGGAAGTTGAGACAAATGGATCAATTTCAGCAGAAGACGCAGTTGCATACTCAGCCAGAATTTTTCAAGACCAACTTAAAATGTTCATAAATTTTGATGAACCTGTAGAAGCTCCAGTTCAAGAAGTATCAACTGAGCCTGAATTTAACAAGAACCTTTTAAGAAAAGTTGATGAATTAGAATTATCTGTAAGATCAATGAATTGCCTTAAAAATGATAATATAATTTACATAGGTGATCTTGTTCAAAAATCAGAGGGAGAAATGTTGAGAACACCAAATTTTGGTCGAAAATCACTTAATGAAATAAAAGAAGTTTTAAC
>VMHT01101267.1_pt1 | contig 12500 bp, 9 predicted proteins | sample 4693611 | NCBI WGS metagenome assembly VMHT01 (sample SAMN12280063, study PRJNA550983) | marine metagenome | isolation source: seawater sampled from same location over 5 years 0.02-0.2 micron viral filtrate | place: USA: collected off the coast of southern California halfway between the port... ...
GGAGGTACTTATAGTTTTGATGGCAAAAATTTACCAAATGGTAATAAACGATTAGTGATGGGCGGTTGGTCTACCGGATATGGAGAATTTTCTGGAAAATATAATAATTGGATGTATTTTAACACCGAGTTAGATGCGACCGATTTTAGACAATTACATAACGCATTTAAACCTAAATTCAATGGATTATAATATAACATGTACAACGTGTGGATTTCCATCTATGATTAGTGGATCATTCGTTTCAGGGTCAAATACATATAATGGAATAACTTGTTCACATAAAGAATGTTCTGTATATTATGTCCTCATAACAGATTAACAAAAGAATACTATGGCAACATCAGGAGGACCTAACACAATAACAGATGGATTGGTATTAGCTTTAGATGCAGCATCGCCTAAATCTTATCCAGGCAGTGGAACTACTTGGAATGATTTAACTCCAAATTCCTTAAATGCTACTTTACATAATAGTCCTACATTTTCTACTGATAATCATGGTACTATTGTTTTCGATGGAGATAATGATTATGGTGAGATACCTTCATCTCCTCTAACAGCAATTACTGTTTTTTCTTTTGAATTATGGATTTATCGTACAGGGATTGCAACAACTACAGCTCCATATGATAGAATATTCCAAAAAGAAGGGGGAGTAAGTGGCTATCCAGCATGGGGGTGGCAAATAGGAGAATCTGTAAGTGCAGCCCCTGATTTTAGGTCTGCATATGGCGACGGAACCACGATAAATAATTCAATTAGTTTTAATCAAAATATAGAGTTAAACGAATGGAATTGTTTAGCAACTACTTTAGATTCAAACTTACTAGCAAGTAATTATATTAATGGAGTTTTAACAAATTCAGGAACATTAAATAACACCCCTATGAATACAGAAGATACTATATTAATAGCAATAGGCGATAACCGTGAGTTTAAAGGAAACATATCAACTGTTAAGGTTTACAATAAAGCTTTAACAGCAGATGAAGTTTTACAAAACTACAATGCATTAAAATCAAGATTTGGATTAACTTAATATATGTATAACCAGAATGTTCTTTTGGACAATGAAAAAAGAAAATTAACATGGCAAACGAATTTAAGGTAAGAAAAGGCCTCATAGTACAAGGGTCTGGTTCTACAGGAGACAATACAATATTAGATGTTCAAGGTAATCAAGGACAACTATTTTCAATAACAGATTCCCTTTCAGGATCATTATTTACAGTAAGTGACATTTCAGGGATTCCTATTTTAGATGTAGATTCTGGTGAAATAGTAAAAATAGGTACATTTGGTAGTGAAGGTATAATAGTAAATGGATCTAATGTAACATCATCAGGTGCTATAAGTGCATCAGGTACTATAACAGCAAATGTTTTTATAGGAGATGGGTCTAATTTATCAGGAGTAACAACATTTAGTTCAGCAACTGTGTCTGGTTCATTTACATCTTTAAGTTCATCTATAGCTTCAGATGTAGCAACTAACACAGCAAAATTAACGGCTAATACTTCAAACGTAACTAGTGCGGGTGCATTGATGGATTCGGAAGTAACATCTTTAGCCCTAATTAAAGGATTAACGGCCGCAACTATTTCAGGTTCTATTTCTGCTACTTCAGTAGCGGCAGCAGGGGCTTTAATGGATTCAGAGGTAACATCTCTTGCTTTAATTAAAGGCCTAACAGCAGCAACTATATCTGGTTCGTCAACTTCTTTAAGCTCGTCAGTAGCTTCAGATGTAGCAACTAATACAGCTAAACTTACATCAAACACTTCTAATGTAACTTCAGCAGGCGCTTTAATGGATTCAGAGGTAACTTCCTTAGCATTGATAAAAGGACTGACTGCAGCAACTATATCTGGTTCATCAAATTCCTTAAGCTCGTCAGTAGCTTCAGATGTAGCAACTAACACAGCTAAACTTACAGCAAACACCTCAAACGTAACTAGTGCTGGTGCCTTGATGGATTCAGAGGTAACTTCCTTAGCATTGATAAAAGGATTAACTGCCACAACAATTTCAGGTTCATCAAATTCCTTAAGTTCGTCAATAGCTTCAGATGTAGCAACAAATACAGCTAAGGCAACAGCAAACACATCAAATGTAACTTCAGCAGGTGCATTGATGGATTCGGAAGTAACATCTTTAGCACTAATTAAGAGCCTAACAGCAGCAACAATTTCAGGTTCATCAAATTCCTTAAGTTCGTCAATAGCTTCAGATGTAGCAACTAACACAGCTAAGAAAACTGCAGATGCTACAAACGTAACTTCTGCGGGTGCATTGATGGATTCAGAGGTAACATCTCTTGCTTTAATTAAAAGCATAACAGCTGCAACCATATCTGGTTCGTCAAATTCTTTAAGTTCATCGGTCGCAAGTGATGTAGCAACTAACACAGCAAAATTAACTGCAAACACTTCAAACGTAACTAGTGCGGGTGCATTAATGGATTCAGAACTTACTGATTTAGCAGCAGTTAAAGCAATTAATCAAGGATTAACAACTACATCAAATGTAACTTTTGGAGGAATAACTGCTGCATCTTTAAATGTGACTCATCTTACATCATCTTTTATAACTTCTTCAACTATTCAAACTGAAGGCTCTAACCTCTTTGGTGATGCTATAAATGATACTCAATTTTTCAATGGTCATATAACAGCCTCGGGTAATATAAGTGCAAGTGGTAGAGTTTATGGTACACATTTTGGAACGGGTAATGCTAATAGAAATGCTATAGATTTTAGTACTAATAATACATTACAATTTAGATTAAATGATAGTAGTAGAATAACACATACTACTACTATATTTCGACCTACTACAGATGAAGCTGTTTCTTTAGGTAGAACAGCTAATAAATGGAAAGAATTAGTTGTTAAACATATAACAGCCTCAGGTAATATAAGTGCAAGTGGAAATTTATCTGTAAAAAATTTAGACAATGTAGATAGTATTAATGCTGGAACTTCTACATTAGGAAATTTAGATTTTACAACTCAAGGAACAGTAAATTTAAGAGCTTCTAATAGTACAACTCATGGTTTAAATTTATTTGGTGGAGTAAATGGTTCAGCTCCTCCTCATATTGGTACTATAACACATGAATTTTTAGAATTTAATGTTGGTAGTACTGATAATGTAATAATATTAGCGGGCGCAGCTGATCCAACTACTTCAGGAATGTTAGCAGGAGAAGCAAGATTTACTGGACATATTTCTGCAAGTTCTGTAAGTGCAAGTGGTGATGTTTATGGAAATAAATTTTATGGAGACGGATCAGGATTAACAGGAGTAACATCATTTAGTTCAGCAACTGTATCTGGTTCATTTACATCTTTAAGTTCATCAATTGCAAGTGATGTAGCAACTAATACTGCTAAAGCAACAGCAAATACTTCAAACGTAACTTCAGCTGGTGCTTTAATGGATTCGGAAGTAACATCTCTTGCTTTAATAAAAGGTTTAACAGCAGCTACGATTTCAGGTTCATCAAATTCTTTAAGTTCATCTATAGCTTCAGACGTTGCAACTAATACTGCTAAAGTAACAGCAAACACCTCAAATGTAACTTCAGCTGGTGCTTTAATGGATTCTGAAGTAACTTCTTTAGCACTAATTAAGAGCCTAACAGCAGCAACCATATCTGGTTCGTCAAATTCTTTAAGTTCTTCAATTGCAAGTGATGTAGCAACTAACACAGCTAAAGCAACAGCAAACACTTCCAATGTAACCTCAGCTGGTGCTCTAATGGATTCTGAAGTAACCTCTTTAGCTTTAATTAAAGGATTAACAGCAACAACTATATCTGGTTCATCAACCTCCCTAAGCTCATCTATAGCTTCAGACGTTGCAATTAATACAGCAAAATTAACGGCTAATACTTCAAACGTAACTTCAGCAGGTGCATTGATGGATTCAGAGGTAACTTCCTTAGCATTGATAAAAGGATTGACAGCAGCAACAATTTCAGGTTCTCTTTCAGCTACTTCAGTAGCAGCAGCAGGTGCTTTAATGGATTCAGAGATAGCATCTCTTGCTTTGATTAAAAGTATAACAGCAGCAACAATTTCAGGTTCTCTTTCTACAACTTCAGTAAGAGCCGCAGGTGCAATAATGGATGATGAAATAGCTGATCTAGGTCATTTAAAAGCTATTGATCAAGCAGTAGCAGCTGGTGATTCTCCTGAATTTATCACTGAAAATATGACTGATGGAACTAATAAACGTTTCATGACTGATACTCAAGAACAAAAATTAGATGCATTACTACTTGTTTCCGCTGCAACAATTTCAGGCTCATCAACTTCTTTAAGTTCATCTATAGCTTCAGATGTAGCAACTAACACTGCTAAATTAACTGCAAACACTTCAAACGTAACTTCAGCTGGTGCTTTAATGGATTCTGAAGTAACTTCTTTAGCGTTAATAAAAGGCTTAACAGCTACAACAATTTCAGGTTCTATTTCTGCAACATCAGTAGCGGCAGCAGGTGCGTTAATGGATTCAGAGATAAGTAGCTTATCATCAGTAAAAGCAATTGATCAGGATTTGGATACAAATGCTGATGTTGTTTTTGAAGGAATTAATTGTTCTGAAATTGTAAACTCTGGGGCAACTTCTTTAGGAAATACTAGCAATGATACAATTGTTATAGTAGGAAACATAACATCCTCAGGTAATATAAGTTCAAGTGGAACAGTTCAAGGATTAACAGGTTCATTTAGTGCTTTAGTAGGAGATACATCACAAGCAACAAGTTTAGAAGTAGATGGTCCTATAACTGCTTCAGGAGGAATTATATCAGACAATATAGAAACATTTTGGACTTCATTTAATTGTGATGGAGATGCAAGTTTTGCAAATAGTGCATATGGTCCAAACACACAAGGCATAAATTATTATTTATGGAATAGGAACTGGACATCAACAACATCAGATAGTGGTGATCCTACAGGCGATCATGTTCATAGAACAGAAATAAATACAGGTTGGTATGTGCCATATAAAATAAAAGTAGTAGGATTTTGTGGAGGACTTTCTGATGGTAGTGCTGCATCAACAACAACATGTACTATTAAATTATTTAATACAGTAGCATCACTAAAAGGTTCAGATTATGATAGCAATTCAGGAACAACAAAGGCATTAGTTGCTAGTTCAGGTAACGTGACATTGAATGGCAATAGATGGAAAAATTTCGATGTATCTGGTTTAAGTGTTACATTATCAGAAGGTCAATATGTACTTCCAAGAATTACAATGGGAGAAAATTTAACAAATTTAAGAGGACAATTTACAATAAAATTTAAAAGAGTAGTATAATGGCAATAAGAAAATCAGATGATTTAGCAAATGACTCGGATAGTAGATATAATAATTTACGAGATGCTAAAAAGAGATCAAAAATAACTGAAAGGTTTGATGATACAACACACAATGAACTTGCTGCGGATGAGGCTTTGCAGTTTTTAAACAAGAAGTTAGATGAGGTTATCGATTCAGTAAATACAAATATATCAAAAACAGGAATATCAACTTCTCAAGCAAGTGCAATAACAGCTAACACTGCTAAAGCAGGAATATCAACTTCTCAAGCAAGTGCAATAACAGCTAATACAGCAAAGACTGGTATAACATCAACACAAGCTAGTCAGATAACTTCTAACAATGCTAAAGTTAGTTATGATAAAAATTTATCCAACACTGATGATATAGATTTGAAAGCAACTGTTACAGAAAACAGAGGTTCATATACTTTAGTATTTACTATAACTGCTGGAAGAACAACAAAAACAGCTTCAATAAGCTTAGAATAATATGGCAACAACTATTATAAGACCAGATGCTGCATCATCTGATTCGGGGTTTGATCAAACTGGAGCTAACTTATTAAGTAGAATTAATGATAATGATACAAGTACATTTGTAGTTAATAATGTAACAACTGGTACATTTTCTGTCAGTTTTGATAATAATAGTGCTTATTCAGGAGCTACTATTAATAATGTAGTAGTATCTATAACTGGTAATACTATTAATTCAAAAGTGGCAGAAGCAACATTAGACCTTACATTAAGGGATAATTCAGGAGTTTTACAATCATTATCATTAAGCTTTACCCCTACTGAATCTACACAAAATGGATCAGCATATTCAACTAGTTTAACCCCTTCTGTAGTAGATGCACTTATATTAAATGGTACAGTTGAACAAGCTGGATATATTCTTAAAGAAATTTTTATTACAGTAGATTATACTGCTGCAGTTGTAACAACACCTTTTGTAGGAATGAAATCAGGAAAATATAAAATAGTAAGTGGTAAAATAAAAATATAGAAGTATGTCGGTTTCTATTTTTTACATATATGTATATCCGACTAATAAATAAAAATAAATTAATATTTAAGTTATGGCAGAAGCAATTAAATTTACAGAAGAAGAGTTACAATCACTCCAAAATTTACAATCAACCTATAATCAAATTACCCTAACAATGGGACAAATTTCTTTATCTAAAATTCAATTAGAAAACAGAGAACAATCTGTTTTAAACACTTTAGCTGAAGTTAGAGAACAAGAAAACACTTTAGCAAAAGAACTTACTGAAAAATATGGTAAAGGATCTTTGAATATCGAAACAGGCGAATTTACTCCAGTAGTTGAAGAAGCAGCAGAAGAAGCTTCGCAAGAGTAATTGTTTTAAGATATAGTTTATATTTATAGGTGACCCTAAAGAGGTCGCCTATACTAGTTTTGGTTTGCGAATCTCTTTTATATTTATATGGGAACACGTTATAGAAATTAACAAAAATAAAATAAAAATAAGATGGCAGAAACTATTATTTCACCAGGTGTATTTACGAGAGAAAATGATCAATCGTTCTTACCACAAGGAATCGGCGCTATTGGCGCAGCATTTATTGGACCTACAGTAAAAGGTCCAGCTTTTGTACCTACATTAATTAGAAATGGATTCAACGACTTTATTAGAAAATTTGGTGATCAACACCCAGATACATATGTACCTTTTGCAGTAAAAGAATATTTACGAAATGCAGGAGTAGTAACAGTAGTTAGAGTATTAGCTGGTGGTGGTTATCAATATGATAGTATGGATGCAGCTTACATTGTGAATGATACTACAAATGAAATTATATCTGTATTAGTTCCTTCAAAAGGATATATAGGTGAAAATGTAGCAATTACAACTAACTCAACTATGAAACTTGTTGATAGTTCAGATGGTGGTGCAGCTAAAATAGGTGATAGTAGTTTAGCATTTGTTATATCAGGATCAGGAGTAATGACTGAAACAATTGTTTCTACATCTTTTACCACAGATTCTAGTTTATATGTAACAAAAACAATAGGTACTAGTCCAAATAATAGTAAAACAGGAGCAGATACTTTTGGTGGAACTCCATTATTTGCTTATCTTAACTTTGAAACATACCAAGATAATTCTGGAGCAGGAACAGATGACTTATCATTAATAACAGGTTCAGCCGCTTCAGTGTTTACAAGTTCATTTGTTGAAGGATATGATCACGCAAAAACACCATTTATTACTTCACAGTTTTTAGATGATGTTAAAACAACACAAAACTTATTCCAATTCCACACATTAGCTGATGGAACAAGCACGAATACAGATTATAAAGTTTCTATAACAAACCATAAAAATATTCCTGATATTGATAATGTAGAACAATATAGTACATTTACAGTACAGGTTAGAAAATATTCGGATACAGATAGAACACCTTCTATCTTAGAAGAATTTACTAATGTAAATCTTGATCCTAATTCACCAAATTACATTGCAAGAAGAATTGGAGATAGATATCAAGAATATAGTAGTGATTTTGGAAAAGTTCTTACAAAAGGAGATTATCCTAACATTTCAGAATTTGTAAGAGTAGAAGTAGACAATTCTGTTGCAGAAGGAGCAACTTCTCCATCATTATTACCTAAAGGATTTAAAACAGTAGCTGATACCATAAGTAATGGTAATCAAGGTGGTCAAACATATCAATTAAAAGCATATGTTTCAGCTTCAAAACAATTAATAGGTGGAAATTACAATACAAAAGCTTATTTAGGTTGGGATTTCACACATAAAGATAATTCAAACTGGAATAAACCAGTACCTTTAACATCTGCAGGTGGTAGTTCAACTTCTAATAAAGGAAATGATTTTAATGTAGATAATGAATTTATGCATTCAAGCTCATCAGCAGCATTTAAAGGATCATTAAGTGCTTCAATTGACATAACAGGAGCAACAGGACCTAGAGCAGTAGATTTAAAATTCTCAGTACCTTTCCAAGGTGGTTTAGATGGAATTGATCCAGCTACAATAATTAAAACTGGAGAAAATTTATCAGCTACAAATGCATTTGGTTTTGATTTAAGTTCAACAAGTGCTACTGGATATAATGGGTATAAAAAAGCATTAGACATTTTATCTAATCAAGATGAATATGATATTAACATGTTAGTATTACCTGGTGTAATTAAAAACTTACACGCTTCAGTAACAGATGCAGCACAAAACATGGCTGAAGATAGAGGTGATACATTCTATGTAATGGATTTATCAAAAGAAACAGCAACTGTAAATCAAGCAGTTAATGATGCAAATGGATTAGATACTAATTACGCTGCTGCATATTATCCATGGGTAAAAGTGCTAGACACTTCGCGTAACAAACCGATCTTTGTTCCTCCATCAGTTATCGTGCCTGCCGCAATTGCTGCGTCAGATCGAATTGGAGCTGAATGGTTCGCACCAGCTGGTTTAAACAGAGGTGTATTAGGAACTGTATTAGAAGCTAAAAATAGATTAACACAAGCTGAAAGAGATAGCTTATATGAAGGAAGAGTAAATCCAATAGCAACATTCCCAGCAACAGGAGTTTGTATTTGGGGTCAGAAAACACTTCAAGTAAGACCAACAGCTCTAGACAGAATTAATGTTAGAAGATTGTTAATTACTCTTAAGAAATTCATTGGAAGTTCTTCTAAGTACTTAGTATTTGAACAAAACACAATCCAAACTAGAAATAGATTCTTAAATATTGTTAACCCATATTTAGAGTCAGTACAACAAAGACAAGGATTATACGCATTTAGAGTAGTAATGGACGAGTCAAATAATACACCATCAGAAATCGACAGAAATAGATTAGTAGGTGCTATTTATTTACAACCAACTAAAACAGCAGAATTTATAGTACTTGACTTTAACGTATTACCAACAGGAGCTACATTCCCTGCATAAAAAGTTTAAAAGGATTATATTTATAATAGAACAATAAAATAAAATAAAAAGATGGCAATATTAAACACAAACGACATGATGTATACAGCATTCGAGCCTAAGTTGCAAAACAGGTTTGTAATGTTTATCGATGGAATTCCAGCATTCCTAGTAAAAAAAGTAGGAAGACCAAACATCCAATTTGGAGAAGTAACTCTTGATCACATTAACGTGAAAAGAAAAATTAAAGGAAAAGCTGACTGGCAAAACATTACAGCTGAACTTTATGATCCAGTAACACCATCAGGTGCTCAAGCAGTAATGGAGTGGGTTCGTTTGTCACACGAGTCAGTTACAGGTAGAGATGGTTATTCTGATTTCTATAAAAAAGACATTAGATTTAACGCATTAGGTCCTGTAGGTGATGTAGTTGAAGAATGGATTTGTAAAGGTGCTTATTGTTCACAAGCAAACTTTGGAGAAGCTGATTGGTCTTCAGATGCACCAATGAACATTTCTATCACTATTAGAATGGATTACGCCATCTTAAATTACTAATAGTAATAATTTTTATAAAGAAAAAGCGCCTTTTTGGCGCTTTTCTTATTCTCACATATATGTATATCCGAACTAGTTTTAATTAAAATAACGTTATGGAATCAACACAACAACCCCAAGCACAGCCACAAGAGCAAGCTTACAAATTTCCCACGGAAGAAGTTACATTACCATCAAAAGGTTTACTTTATCCTGAAGGACATCCTTTAAAATCAGGCATTATTAGAATGAAATATATGACTGCTAAAGAAGAGGACATTTTAACTAACCAAAATTACATAAAAAATGGAACAGTAATTGATAAATTACTACAATCATTAATTATGGACCCAATAAAAGTAGAAGACTTATTAGTGGGTGATAAAAACGCAGTATTAGTTGCAGCTCGTATTTTAGGTTATGGACAAGATTACACTTTTAGTTATCCTAATCCAACTACAGGTGAAAATGAAGAAGTGACAATAGATCTAACTGAAGCAGATGATAAAGAATTAAATACTACTTTAATGATTGAAGGTAAAAATGAATTTGAATTTGAATTGCCTACATCTAAAGTACTACTTACATTTAAACTTTTAACTCAAGAAGATGAGAAAAAAATTGATGCTGAATTAAAAGGTCTTAAAAAACTTAATAAAAATGCATCACCTGAATTAACTACACGTATGAAACATGTTATACAGTCAGTAAATGGTGATAGAACAACTAAAGCAATTAGAGACTTTGTAGACACACAATTTTTAGCACGTGATGCTAGAGCATTCAGAAATTATTTAGATTCAGTGTCACCTGACATTGATCTAACATTCGACCTTACTTTTAGCGATGGGACAGTAGTCGAAGATGTAAACGTTCCTATCGGGGTTAACTTTTTTTGGCCTGACGCCTCAGTATAGACAAGTCTTATGGACTCAAATACATGATCTGGTGTACCATGGTGGTGGTGGATTTATACATTCAGAGATATACAACATGCCTATTTGGTTAAGACGTTTTCATATAACTAAAATTAATGAGTTTATTGAAAAACAAAATGAAGAACAAAGAAAAGCCCAGGGTGACCAACAAATGGGAGACAGTAGGACTATTCAAAGACCTAATGTAAGCCCTAACAATACCTACAATTTTTAAGTAAAGGCATCGCAGATGCCTTTATTTTTTTCATATTTATATATGAATAATCTTATATTATGGCTAACGAAGAAGAAAAAGAAAAAATAGAGCTTGGAAAATTATATTCAGAAGTATTAAGAGAAAACCTAGGAATACAAAGGGTTAATACTGATGAATTAAAAATTCAAATAGATTTATCTAAAGAAATAGGAGGAGCTTTTAAAATAACCAATGAGCAGGGTAAAGCCATATTAAAAAATTCTCGAGATTTATCTAAACAAACTGCAAATATTTTAAGAGATGAAGAAGCAATAATAAAAGGTCGTAGATCTAAAAGAGATATTGATAAAGAAATAACTAAATCTACACAAACTCAAAACTCTGCATTAAAAGAAATAACTCAAGTAACTTCTCAACTAGCTTCATTACAAGACAGGATGAAAGATGATCCTAAAGAAGTAACTGAGGCTAATATGGATCAAGAAAAAGTATTAAAGAATATTAAGTTTGGTTTACAATCTAATTTAGATATAAGTAAAGAAAATCTAGTAGCTTTAAAACAAGAACTAGCAATAAGAAAAAGAATAGAAAAAAAATTAGGAGTACTTGGTAAATTAGTAAAAGGTGTAGGTAAAATTCCAATAGTAGGAGAATTCTTAAAAGCTGATAAGATTCTAGAAGAAATGGAAGAAAAAGCTGCTAAAGTTGGTTCTACTAAATTTGACGTAATGTCAGCGGGGATAATGGAAATGGGTGCCCAACTAAAAGAAAACATGTTAGACCCATTTGTTATTTTAACATCAATGTTCGCTGCAGGTTTTACAGTAGACCAATCAATAACAGAATTAGAACGAAGTTTAGGTGTATCTAGAGATCAAGCAACAGGTATAAGAAAAAACTTTGAAACATTAGCAACTAGTACAAAAAATACTTCTATTAATTCGCTTGATATAGAAAAAAGTTTTAATAACTTAAACGAACAATTTGGCACAGCATCAACTATACTTAGAGACGATATAGTTACAGAAATGGCAGAATTAGGTAAATTAACTAATATGTCTGCCGAATCACAAGCTAATTTTGCTAGATTTGCTAACATATCAGGAAAAAATGCAGCAGTAATAACAACTGAAACAAGGAGAGCGGTAGTAAATGCTGAACAAGAAAAAGGCCTTAGATTAGACATTAATAAGGTACTAGACCAAGCAGGTAAAATAAATGGCCAAATAGCAGCCCAATTAGGGGGTAATGTAACAGCAATAGCAGAAGCAGTAGCAGTAGCTAAACAATTTGGTATGGAATTAGAAGCTGTAGCAGCTTCAGGTGCGGCATTATTAAATTTTGAACAATCTATTGGTAATGAATTAAAAGCAGAATTACTAACAGGTAAACAACTTAATTTAGAAAGAGCAAGATTAGCAGCATTAACTGGTGATTATAAAACTTTAACAAAAGAAATTAACGCTAATGTAGGTGATTTTGGTGATTTTACTAAAATGAATGTTCTTCAACAACAAGCACTAGCAGAATCAGTTGGAATGACAGCTGA
>VMHT01050183.1_pt1 | contig 12499 bp, 16 predicted proteins | sample 4693611 | NCBI WGS metagenome assembly VMHT01 (sample SAMN12280063, study PRJNA550983) | marine metagenome | isolation source: seawater sampled from same location over 5 years 0.02-0.2 micron viral filtrate | place: USA: collected off the coast of southern California halfway between the port... ...
AAATCCACTAATATTACCTTCTTGAATACTTACTTTAAGATTATCAGAAGAAAGAGCAGAAGGTAAGCCACCACCTTGCAGAGTACTCGTAGCAAATCCAGTAATATTACCTGACGATATATTAACATTCATTTTATTACTTGCTACACAACCATCAACAGTACCAGTATGAGATGAAATATTATCTAAAACTTGATTATCAATACTACTGAGTGCGACTATTTGCTCGGCGTTTGAATTTACAACCATAGGTTTAAAATTACCTGCCGATACATCGCGTCCATAATTAAATACTTGTAGTTTAGAACTACCTTCACCAATATTATTATTACCTGCCCCTGCGAAGGTGTCGAGTTTAGAAGTAATATCTCCTCCGCTTACTAAGTCGATTTTTTGATGACCTTCGGCATCCACGAGAAAACTTCTTACTTGACCAGCACTCTGATTATATCCTAAAGATAAAGTTCTTAACTGAGTGCTCCCATCTCCGATCGCCGTAGTATTATTTGAATGTCCTGAGAAAGTGTCTAATTTGGCTTCAAGTGTATCTGTATTTAAATTAACGGCTCCTACATCAACGTGAATATCACTTGTATTTGTAGCGATTTTTTCAAGTAAAGTATTACTTCTATGATTTAATGTGTGCAAAGAATCTCTGTTATGGCTCATTATATATATATTAAACAATAAATTATTTTGATGTTAAAAAACAATTGAAAAAAAATAAAACAGTTTAAAGAAAAAAAGATACACATTATATAAATAATATGGATAAACAATTACAAAACGAAATTATTAATTATAAAAACCCTAAATTAAAATATATTAATTATAGACCATCTGATTTTACAACAGAAGATTTTATAAGAAGAAGAAAAACAATAGATAGAAAAAATAAAAAAAGATATAATTGGTATAAATATAATTTAAAATATGTAAAAAGATATAATAAAACTTGTGCTACTAATATGGGTTTAGGTAAAGAACAATTATTATCTAAAGACGATCTATTAATATGGTGTGAAATTAATGGTATTAAGTGTGCTAAATCTAAAAAATATTGTGATATAGTAAAACTTCTGATGCAGAAGATATAATTATTGAATTAAAATAAAACAGTTTAAAGAAAAAAGTTATACATTATATAAATGTTGTATAGTGAATTAAATATAAGTTCTAAAAATCAGTTGGCTAAAGAGATATTAATTAAAGTTATTAAGTATGAAAATGATGTAGATAAGAAACATACTTCACGTGAATGGAAACAAAAAATTCAGAATGTTATTGATAGATATTCTAAAAATCCTGAAAAAATGAAAAGACAAGTAATCTTTAATGAAGTATCTGCACAATCTATATTCGATATTTGTTTTAAAGATTTAGGTTTATTTATACGATCTGATAATAAGATAGGTTCAGGTAAGAAAGCCGTTTATATTTATTTTATTAAGACACAGTACCTTTCGACCAATTCGCCCTCAGGTTAGGGTTCTTTCTTTTTTTTGAAATCATTTCTTTAATTTTTTCTTTACCTAAAGATTTTAACACTTCAGAGGCAGTTAAAATCTTTTCTCCCTTTTTATGTAAAGGACGACATAATGGGAATTTTCTACTGTCTTTATCTGCTCTACTCCTACCGCACTCCACTATTTTACCTTCTATGTATGCGTCCATACTTATCCATTTTTGTGAGAACCATTTATCTACTTTACTAACTTTCTTTTCTCCTGAATATTTACCACCCATATCCTTATAAGTCTTTACAAGAAAAGCAGATTTGTAAAGACTTGTACTTTTACCAAATTTATTATTTGCAATATCTTTTGCCTTTCTATATAGTTTAGGATTAACAACATTTTTAGGTATGTCCATTTAAGATAGATTAAGAAAAGATTTAATATTGATATATTTTAATGTATAGACCATTAGATAATTTTACATCCGGCGGAACTAAATTCTCGTTTGATTTTTCTCATATAGATAGTATAAGAATGAAAAAAATGGATAATGAAATAAAAACTCTTAAAAACATATTAGAGATTAAGAACATCAGAAGACAAGAATGTATAGATGAATTAATAGACCTTTATAGAAGTAATGCTTCTCATAAAAAACGATTTAATAAAAATAGAGAATTAGAAATATTAGATGAAGAGATAATTAAAAATAATGATGAATTAAAAAAATTATTAGTAAGAAAAAAAAAAGAGACTTATTGATCAAAAATTTTACCTTTAACGTTCTTTCTTACCCTTTCGAGTTTTGCTTTTTTTTCTTTTCTCATTTCTTCTTGTCTTTTCTTTAGTTCTTCTTTAGTCATAATAGGACGATTAGATATTCTTTTTTTCTTAGGTTCTTCTTTCTTAGGTTCTTCTTTCTTAGGAAATTTCTTTTTTTTTAATTGTTCGCCTATTTTTTTAGAGGCTTCTTTTAATTCAAAGAGTTCTTTCGCTTTCTTGGCTTTCTTCTTAAACTCTTTATTTAATTTAGTTCTTTTAGAATCCATCGCATCAGGAACTCTTTTATCTCTTTTCATTAATCCTTCAAATTTAGATTTATGTTCAGGTCTTAACATTAGTTTAACTAATTCTGCTTTCTTTAGTTTAGAATAACCTGTAATGTTAGTGGCTCTTATTATCTTTTTTAGTTCAGGCAAACTATATGAATTCAATATCTCCAGAGTAGGCATTTATGTAATTATTGCAGAAAATAAAACAATCATTTAAATATATTCATTTTTCATCGGTTTTAGTATTTCTAAGATTGTATTTTTTCTTTTCAATTTCTTGTTTAATTTCTTCTTTAATCTTATTGTCTTGTTTGTCTTCTGTTCTACTTAATACATTCTCTATTATTTCTAACACTCTTTCGCGTGAATAACAATTCATAAAGTTTTTTATCTTTCGGCATTCAGGGCATACTTTAGTTAAGAAACAGTACTCTCTTTCACACATAGCACATTCGAACGGCATCTTATAAATAAAACAAATATATTAATTCAATCTTATTTATAAAAAAGGTAGAAGGAGAATTGCATTTTTGCAGAAATCCATTTTAAAAAAAGTTTGAAGTTTTATCAGAAAGGATTTCTTAGTTTTCTGCGATTTACCTCTACCTTTTATTTTTGATGTAATGGGTTCGACACCCTAAAAAAAAAATATGTGAATATATTAGGATATGCTTGATATACAAGAATTAAGTAGATTATTAAACTTTATAAATATGTCTAAACAAATCTATGATTTATCTGAATACAAATATGGTGTATATAAGAAAGTCCTAGCCGAAATGTATCCGAGACATAGTGAATATAAACTAAAGAAAATATTTGATAATTTAATTTGTTTGGGATATATTGATCAAGTCCCATTTAATAAATCTTATAAATACAAATGGAATGCAAAGACCCTTGATGTTAAACCTATATTAAAAGATAAACCCTTCATATTGGTATTTGATTAATATTACCACAGTATTCTTCTTGCGTGATAATTTGCCGATGATGGTAAATCTTTAGTTAATTTATTTTCTTTATTTTTTATACCTGCTGTTCGTGTTAAATAGTTCTTTCTTCTTTTTGGATCATTATGGTCTAATGATTTATGAATACCTGTCTTATCTTTGAAATGTTGATTTGCTGGTGGTTTAAGATTACCGAAATGTACTTTCTTACCATCAACAATAGTCATTAATTTTTTATTCTTTCTATCTGATTTCTCATACACATATTTACCTATTTTAACTTTCATATTATAAATCTTAAAGATTTTCTTTTATTCTGTTTTTCTTGAGTTCTCTTTTTTAAAAATTCAAAGTATCTATTTGCTAATTTGAATCTTTGACTATTCTTATCTATAACTCTCAATCTAACCATCATTATCATAGCGACTTGTGAAATCCTTTTATGTGGGTACTTATCAGATTTATAAAGTTTTTCTAATTTTTTAATAGTATCCTTAACATCTTTAATAGTAGTGTATTTTATGGGGATAGTATCTTTAGGGTTCTTATCAATATAAACATCAAACGATTTTTTAGGATTATCCGGATTAAATAGAAATTGTTTAGACATATTAATATCTATAAATATAATATAATGCCCTATCATACAAAACCGAACGGTTATAAAAATACTAAGACAAGTGAAATGAAACCGCTTAATAAACCACGAAAGCAACTAACAAAATTACAAGTAGAATTTATGAAAGAACATTCTAAGAAACATAGTCCAAATCATAATAAAGAAATGAGAAGATTAATGAAGAAAGGCTACTGCATACAACAGGCTCATCAATTAGCGATGAAAAAAGTAGGTAAATAGATTTATGCTTAAAAAAATATTTTTAAAATTATCTAAAGTTATTTTCTCATTATATTATAAAGAGTATAACTATGAGAGGCAGAAAAAATCCTAACAAGTCTAATTATCATTATGTTGCACATTATTATGAAGGAGAAGACCTAGTGAATGAAAAATACTACTTAACTATAAAACACATTCAAGAAGAACATCCGTGTTGTCGTAAGACACTTATGAAACAATTGGCTGACCCAGACCGCAGAAGTCATTTGATAAAGAATGTAAAATTTTATAGAGTTTCTGTACCTGTGAGTATTCAGGTTCTTAATCCGGAAGTTTCTGGATAGTTTTCTGCGATTTTTGCATATTCTTTTAATTTAGTTTTCTTATTTTTTTTATTTTCTTTTAGTTTTCGGCACTTAAAGAGAATAAAAATATATTTTTATGCCTTAAATTAGTAAAAAAACTAACATTTGGCTATTTAAAGCAGAAAACTAAGGGGACTTAAAGAAATCGAAGAAAACTATTCAGGCTTATTTTTAATTAATTGTAAGAAGACAGTATTATCATTCTGAATATCTGTCGCTGGTGTGCCGTCTGGTGCTAAAATTCTTACACGAAGTTTATCTACATACGAAGGTATGCCTTGATGAACATAAGGTATTGAACCTTGACCCTCGTCAGTTGTGTAATCTGAGGTCGCATAGTATCTACCTACAATTGATTTAATCTTTTGATTTTGATTTGTTCTTTGAGAACTATTATGAATGTTTGAATGTGGTAGTCCTGAAATCTCTATTAAGAAATATCCATTAGATAAAGATCCAACACCACCGCCTTCAGTCTTATGTCCTACAATAGAATTTAAGTTGTTTGTTTCTATAGTTTGTTCTGATAATGCAGGGACTTGAAAATAATTAGCATCAGTCTTCGAAAAAAAAGCATCTATACTAATTAGATTTTCAGTAGTACTTTTACCTGCTACGAAATCTGTAGCAAAGACATTTATATCTATTAAACTAGGAGTATTACCATTATCTACAAAAGTAGCATTATCTACCGGATTGTTAGGATTACAAAATAAACTCGCATCGAAACCCATATTCTTAAATAAAAGTTTCTCTGTTTTTGGACTACCGCATCCTGTAAATGAAATACCTGAATGAGCCCCTACTGTAAAGAACCTTGCAGGTGTTTGATTTGGTTGTTCTCTTTGAAGAACTATACCGGTATTATCATCTATGATAGGTGAATGTATTTGTTGAAATACAAATTTGTTTAATGAATCATCATATATTAAACCTACCTGACTTGTACCTATTACGTAATCGGTTGTTGCAGTTGCTAAAAACTTTAATATATTAGTACCATCTTGAGCAATTAAAAACAAATCTGTTTCGTGTCCTAGAAGACCAAAGTCTCCGTCTGTTAATAATTGTTTATGACTTGTTAAGAAAGGTGTCTTAGTTGGAAATGTAGTGTTATATAAAGTAGCATCACCGAACTCGGCTCCTTCATCAAAAGGTTGAAATGATGGAATAGTTGTTTTAGGATCAATAGGTAATGATTGAACTTGTTTCATTTGAACTTGACTTAATAGATCAGAAATTTGACGAGCGAGTGCATCTGCCTGATATGAGCCTTGAGGTATTTGTGCTTCTACATTAAATAACATAGGAAAAAATGTTTCATTAGAAATAACTGGATCTACATCTCCACTAAAATTACCTGATGCTAAATCAAATTTATCTACATTTACTAAATCACTTGCATTAGTAATAGTGAAATCACTTATTTGAAATGTAGTAGTGCCTACTGTTTTAGGTTTATATCTTATATTTAAAGTTTTGGCTTTGGGGTCTGAATATATATTATAAGTAGGATTAGAACCGTGTCCATTAACTAACAATTCAAAATTTTGATTTACTACTTTACCTGATCCATCTGTATATTGAAGACCTATTGTTGCTTGACTAAATTTAGCACCTCTTTGATTGGCTAATTGAATTTGAGTGCAATCGAGTGTATTTGCTGGAGCAGTATTATTATAAGAAACTACATATTTTTTACCATCAGGCTGAGGGATAAACTGAAAAGGTTGTTTTGAAAAATATTCTTGATCATTTGCTACAGTTGGTCTATAATTTTCTAAGTAAAGTAAAAAATTCACAGAGAAAATATCATTAGTATCATCTATAGTTATTCTACCTGTGCTTTGGTCTGTATTAGAAGACCTTGTATCTATGAAACAGGATTTTATACCTAACTCATCATTATTTTCTAGTAATAAAGGTTTATTTAATATGATTTCATAGTCTCCTGCTTCTGCAGGATTGACTGTGTGTGAATCTGCTTGTCTTAATTCTATAATATTAGTATTCATCTATTAATATTATAACAATATTTTAAAAATTAAATAAAAAAACTAAGCATAAGAAATTAAATACCTACCGCCTCCTACTTGTAATTGCTTACCTACATATCCTATACATACTAACTCAATAGAATTATTATATTTAGATGGATTTGTTCCGTCAGTCTTACCTGTCCTTGAAAATTCTACCTGAAGTTCATTAATTTTCTGATTAATTGAAGTACCGAAATAGTCTTGACGACCACTCTCACTCTGGTCTCCTGATACAGTTAAACCATTATAAGAAGCGTGGAGATTGACGTGCGAGGTTTCGTGATAATTAACATCACCTTGAGTATCTACTAAATGGGCTAAAATTCTATTTGAACCTTCTAACTTACCACGAGGATAGATCGCTCTACCATTTACAAGAACGTTAAATGATTCATTAAATCCGTGAAGTGAAGAATATACTCCATAACCTACAGAAGCATTAGCATTAACATACTCAGATTTATTTTGAAAAGTTTTCTTAATAACAAGTCGTCCAAGTGTCTTACCATTAAATCCTAAAACTTTTCTATTTTGGGTCTTAGTGGCTCCAGCGGATACATTATCAATAAGAACTCTATCCATCTCAATATCTTCCCAAGATAAAGAACCAATCTGACCAATCATAGCCGTGGCTTGTCTATCATCCATAACTCTATCAACTGCAAGTAAAGGTCTGTTATTATTAGTAGCAACATTATCTACGTTCTGATAAAAAATTCTATTTGATGAAGTTTCAAATTCAATAACAAGTCTTAATTGTTTGAATACTTTATCTGAAAGAATAGGGACTACTCTTAACATATCAAATACCTCTCTTAAATCGTAAAAGGCTTGTTTAGAAGATGCAGTAGAATAATTAACATCTAAAGCCATAGTGATAGGATTTTTTACAGCACTTTTTCTTTGGTTTTGTGTATTACTTGTACTATCAAAATTATTAGTATATCCAATTCTATGGCGTTTAAGAAATCTATCTAAATCAGTATTGTGTTGATTAGTATTAATAAGTGTATTGTAAGCCAACCATTCATTAAAGTTTCTTACTTCTGTAAGTACAGTTCTACCATCCAATAATGAAATATTTCTTATAGAACCTAAGGCTCCGACACTATCAGGATACGATGCACCAACAGACCCATTTCTACCTACATTAAGAAGTTTAATACTTGGTAATACAGAACCGTGAATACGAAATTCGGCTCTACCTGAACTTTCTCCTGCTACAAAAACACTTGGCTCAAGAATATCACTCTTTATCTGTCCGCTTGAATAAAAACTCATATTAATATTATACTGATATATTTTATTTTTTATTTTTTTTATCATAAAACAAAAAATAAATATAAAATGAAAAAAAATTAATTGAAATCAAAAAATTTAATCTAAAGTGAAATTTTGCTATGAAAGAACAAAAACATAATATACTGATTAGTGTTAGAAACATCAGAAGTAAGATTTATTGAAAATTTTGATTGACTGAGATCAATTGCAGATCCGAATTTTTGTCCTAAACCATACACTTGATTACCCTTAACAGTATTAGCATTAACTTGATGAACACCCATATTATCTAAACTTTCTAAGTATCCATCTAAAAACATACCGTAGTCAGTCTGCTCATACATTATCATTTGATTAGTAGCATCGTTTATGAGAAACTGAACACTTTTAATATTTGGTGGTTTTTCAAGAGCATCGGCTTCAAAATGGTTCTGGTTCTCTTTACTTTGTTTTAAGAATGAGACTGAAACTCCATCACATACAGCAGGTACTCTTGTTGAGATATTAGCATTAGCAGACTGTAAAACACTCTTAATATCTACTACTGAATCCATAGAAACCTGAGGTACTGGTGAAGGTGGTACAGTAGTGAAAGTTAGTCTTAAGTCTGTAATAGTATATTGGGATCCTGCTGTGGCTCCAATACCACACAAGACATTAGCATTACGAGCAAGGTTCAAAGATACACGAACTTCATTATTAACACGACTCATCTGTAAATTATCACTCATATTGTTTAAGCATATATCCGGTTTAAATGAAAAGTCAAGATCGGCAAAGGCTTGTGCTTGGTCTGTATTGTCGCTTTCACCACAAGCAAAAGCAATTGCACAATCTACACTTGGAGCCTTAAGTTCGCATAAAGATGCTCCTGAATAGTAATCATTAGGAGCCTTAGTAGCAGTTTCTTTCATACAAACCAGTCGAGAATAATTTGATTTTACGTTTTGAATAACCTGCCCATTCACCTCAACACGAACTCCTTCTATGATCGAGTGTGCGCCGACTTGAGGTTTCATATATATACGGTCTGTATAAGTTGCTCTCTGTCCGCTTGTTTTTTCAACTAATAATTTGCCTTCAAGTCTAACACTATTTCTAACTAAATTGCGATCTGAAGACAGCAAAAAGTCAATCGTATCAAATTCATTAAATCCTGTTGCTTTGTTTGATTCTGGCTCAACGCTGTGAAAAATAACATTACTCATCTTTATAATATGTTATAACAATATTTTTTTAATAAAAAATATAATTAATAAAAATTTTTGAAAAATTAAAATAAAATTAAATAGTTTTTACAACTTCTTTATAAATTGAAATATCTGCAACACCACCGCCACCAGTTTTTTTAATTTCAAATTCAACCATCTTAAGATTTTGACTTACTGGTAAAGGTACAGCAATAGCACTTAAACCGAAGTTTGCTCCACCTGCGTCGGTAAATACACCTCTACTTGTATTAGTTGTTGCTGTTATTCTCAAATAATCTTTTTGAGATACACTTTTAATAGTTTTACCTTGATTTAATACTAAAGTATTAAGTGCGTGATAGTATAATGGCGTATCTGGAAAAATATCTCTATCGTATTGATTTTCATTATCTATAGCAACTCTTACACCTTCAGCAGGTCTTTGAAGTGAAAACAAACTATCATTATAAGTTTTAAGAAGAACTAAAGCATTAATAGCGTTGCCTTCTACTTCATAATTTCTCTTAAATGATGTTGCTCCATTACCTTGGTCTCTTTCAACCTTATACTCTGTAAAACTAATTTGGTCTGGTACTTGTGAAGGCATATTGTTCGAACCGATTGCATAAAGAACTAATTCAGCCTGTCCTAAAGTAAGTGAAATATCGGTTGCTGGAGTAATATCAGCAGTTTTTAATGCTCTAATCTTAACATCGACAAAACCAGTTGAACCCCCTGAAGGTGTCCCCATAGCATCCTTAAGAGTAAGTGAAACGTGTCCAGTTGTTTGGTCATAACTAATATTAGTAATAGTGTTTTTTGTAGTAGCAAGATTAACACCATCTCTAGCACCACTCGCAACAACAACAGGCATACCATTATACCACGGTATTCTTCTTTGGTAGTCTGGGTCATACTTTTTAGGTACGGCTCCTGAACCTAATACAAATGTAGTAGTTGCCGAGGCGACATTACTATCAACAAGGCGACCATTATTCTGAGTAGTAAAGTAATTTTCGTTGTACTCGTCCATATTAGCAGTAAGTCGAGACATATCGATCTCTAAATTTAATTTACATTTACCTAAACGGCGAGTATCGAACATTTGCACTTCACCAATATTAAGAATATCTTTTAATGGGATACGAACACTTTTGTCTATATAACCTCTACTTGCTTGACTGGCTTCGGCACTAACATCTATAAGAGGAGAAGTAGTCCCCCAATCTTCATATTCTCTAAGAGCCTGAAAATTATGATAAGTATTGCCTAAGTATTGATTCTGACTTTCACTATAATTTTTAGTATAAAGTCTTAACTGATTAACATCTCTAAGTTCTTCAATACGACCCATACTATCACTTGAAAGACGTGCGTGTTTAACAAGAGAAACAGCCGGTTGAAATTTACTTGTATCGGCTTGACCACTATCCATTTTTCCCTGTACATTCCAAATAGAACCAGTCCATCCAGCATCAGCATTACCACCTGCTACACGTGCATTTATAGAAACATAAGATTTGCTTAAATCAAGCATATCACCGTCAGGTATATGAAAATTTAATAAATTTTGTGTTGAAGATAAATCTTCAGATTCTACGCTATGAACTTTGAAAACTCTATCCATTTTATATCTATATATAAAGAAAGTTTTTTCGTGAAAAATAATTAAATGGGTTTTTAATAAAGTAAAAAAAATCAGGCTCCTATCTGAAATGAAGCGTTAGTTATTGTGGGCAGACTGGGTTTTTTATGTTTAGCAAAAATTCCACCGAGATAGGATCCGAGGCCAATTACTAGACCAATTGCGTCTCCAACTGGATCAGATTCTCCTCCTGCTTCCGTTGAAATTTCACCTTCTTCTTCAGCACCTTCTTTTAATGCTTCTTTACCTACACCTTTGGCTAATTGTTCAGCCTCATCTTTTCCTACTTGTGATGCTTTTGCTAATTCTCCTGCTAAATCACCTGCTTTATCTTGGGCTTGACTTACTGCTTCATTCTTAGCAATAGAAAGAATATTTTTTTTATGAAAGCCACCTTGAGCCAATTGAGCAATATTACCTGCTTGACCTAAGGCTCCTCCTGCAATATCACCAGCGGTTTTACTAAAAACACTAGTTAAAGATTTAATACCTTGTCCTAATTCGTCTTCACCGGTTCTTCCTAACTGACTTACTAATTTTGTTTCACCTTGTTTAGCGAGAGTTGTACCAACTTTACCTAATTGAGTTCTTGCTTTTCCTTCTGCTCCAATTAAATCTTTAGGTTCTATTGTTTTTAATTCATCAATAGTTCTACTGGCTTGATGAAGATTAAATTTTTCTCTTAATAGATTATCACCAATATCTTCAGGTGTCGCCACTCTATCATTCATTAGTTTATTAAAATGGTCTCTGTATAAAGGATGAAGTTCATCTCTTTCAGATTTTACTGAAGACATCAAAGCATCTCTAACAATTGGATCTGAATATTCAGATTTACTTAAACTTTGTATGCTAAAAGCAGGTTTTTCGCCTGATACTTCATCTAACGTTCTGGATGCTTGATTAAGATTGTACTGATTGGCTAATTTTTTATCTCCACCAAATTCATCCAAATCCTTTACATATCTTTTACCTATTTTATCTGTAAATTCTTTTTGTTGGTCTCCTGATAATCCTGATATTCTTTCTCTTAATCCTGATTTAATAATACCTTCTGTTTTTTCAAAATCTTGAGGTAAAAGGTCTTCTACTTGTTGTTCTGATATTTTAGGTGTGTTTGATGTAGGTTCTGCTTGTATGCCTGTTGCAGTTTTAACTTTATCTAATAAACTTTCTTTTACAAGATTTTTATCATCATTTAATTGATTTATAACACCCTTAGTACCGTTCTTTTTGTAAGCATCTCTATATTGTTTCGCCTTTTCATTAGTAAGACCTAATTTTGATAAGGCTTTCTTACCTACACCCTTACTTCCTGCCTTAAACAAATCTACTAAACTATCTATTCCTGTTTGTTCAAAAGGGTCTGTGAATTGTTTAGTTTTTTCCTCTGCTTCTTTTTCTTTTCCTGCCTCTCTTTCTTCTTCAGAAGCCCTTACATTTGCAAAGCCCATTATTGCTTGGTTGTAATTTAGTAAAGAATCCATTAATATTATATATGTATATAATAAATAAATATGCCTAAAAAAAAAGTAAATCTTAAGAGGTTCAAGGATAAGACTGATAAATTTGTAGTTAAAAAGAATAATGGTTTGTTTGATTTACCTGCTCGTATTCAAATTTCTGCTTCTTCTGGATTTGGTAAAACCAGTTTGTTATTAAGTTTGATGCTTTCT